>Ga0210396_10000311_pt1 | contig 70092 bp, 52 predicted proteins | sample IncBWH17OmetaG_FD_155466 | JGI IMG/M metagenome (GOLD analysis project Ga0210396, IMG submission 155466) | Forest soil microbial communities from Barre Woods Harvard Forest LTER site, Petersham, Massachusetts, United States - Inc-BW-H-17-O ... | reverse complement strand
CAATTACTTGGGAGGCCATGCCGGACCGGACTTGGACCGGAAAGACCGAGCAAATTCCACAACAAGTCATCGCGCGGGGGACGCGAAGTATCGGTGAAGTTCTGTGCTCTCTGGATAATGAGAAACTCGAACTTCTTCCTGACGTAAATGTCGATGTTCAGATTCTAGTACAGCAAAAGAATGATGCATTAGCGGTTCCCCGGGGAGCAGTCCGCACAGACCAGGGAAAGCATTTCGTGCTTGTATTAGATGGCGAACGCCTTCGCCGGCGTGATGTTGTGTTGGGAATGGCGGACCCCACGAGTTACGAGGTCGTTTCTGGCCTGGGGGAAGACGATCAAGTGGCGCTGTCAAGCAATTTCGACCTCCACGACGGCACAGTGGTTCGCACATCCGAAACGAAATGAGGGCCAGACGTTTCTTCCCACGTATCCTTCGTTTGCAAGCAATTCAACCAATGCAGGCGCACCTCGCAAGTTGATCTCAACGAACGGATGTGAATCCTATGACCATTGCAAGAAATAGTATTAGGGCGGGATTTCTGGGAGTCGCAATGCTTTGGGGCGCAATCAACAGTCTGGCGCAAGGTTCGCCCGGGCTTACGCTGAACCAGGCTGTATCACTGGCCTTGGCAAACAGCCGCGATCTCGAATTGGCACGCGTTAAGTACACTGTTGCTAAAAATCAAGCGCGCGTCATTAGGACTCCGTTTCTGCCTAACGTGGATGCTGGTTCAACGCTGGCCCGCAGCAGCGGCTATCCTGTGACGATCGATGCCCAGCCACCATCCTTGTTTCAGGTTAATTATTCGGAAGCAATTTTTGACGAGCCGCTCCGGAGTCAGTTCCGCGCCCAGGAGGATCTCGCGAAAAGTCTGGAGATTGAGGTTGCCCGCACGCGCGACGACGTCATCGTCCACACGGTGACTTCCTATTTGGAATTGGCTAAGGCACGCCATGCCCTGGATCTGCTTCACGATGAAAGTGCCAGTGCACAGAGAATCGTTCAATACACGCGAGAACGTGCAGAAGCCGGCATGGACTATTCCATCGAAGTCACTCGGAGCGAACTCACCCAAGCCAGAATTCAACAGCAGATCGTGCAATTGGGAGGCCAGATTGAGATTCTGACCGACGGTCTCCACAAACTGACCGGGCTCCCACCAGAAAGGCTGGAAGCAATCTCGACGGAACGCTTGCCGGAGATCGACCAGCCAACGGCCGATCATGCCCAGGATGCAGTTGAGAATAGTCCGATTCTCAAGGAGATGGGATTCGAGCGAAGCGCGCGCCAAGAGGGTTTGAAAGGGGCACGCAGGGGCTATTGGCCATCCGTGGATCTTATCGGCCAGTACAATTTATTTGCAAAATTCAATAATTATCAGCAATTTTTCACCACGTTTCAGCGAAACAGTGCGGCGATTGGCGTGTTGATTCGGATTCCGGTGTTCAGCCCCAAAACTTCGGCGAATGTCGCTCTCGCCAGAAGCCAATTATCGGAAGCGGATTTGACCCTCGCCAACCTGCGCGACAATGAAGAGATCGCAACGAAACAAAGTACGATCAACGCGGCCGACCTGAATGCCAAGCTGACGGTTGCCCGCCTGGAGCTAAAGCTGGCGCAAGAGTATCTTGCGTTAGTACAGTCGAGATTTGATCAAGGTCAGGCCACCTTGAAAGATCTCGAGCAGGCCCGTTTGGATGAAGGGCAGAAATCGTTGGCATTCCTGGACTCCGACTTTGCCTACCAACAAGGTGAATTGGCGCTGATGCAGAAGAGTGGCCGATTGTCCCAAGTGTTTAAATAGGTGAAATCCATGAACAAATTGCCGATGTCCCCCTGTCAGGCGCGATGGGATTCGCGCGCCTGGAGATGGCGGACACGGGAACCATCGCGTTGGATGAAATCGCGACCCTTTGCATGCGCAAGAGCTTTGATTGCGTGGCCGGTGAAACTACCTTCAGCAATCCAGCGGACGGAGTCAGCGAGCCAACGTGACTCGATCTAGACCACTTTGAAACACTTGAAGCGTGCGACGCTTCCCGGTTGCGACGGCAAAAACAAGACTTAGTTTGAGATACCCGCCCCCTTTCGAAGCAGAGGGTCGGGAGTTCGAATCTCTCCGGTCGCTCATACCTATCCTTGCTGTTCCTTGATGTCCGGTTCTCATTTCGTTTCGGACGGGCGAACCACAGAGCCGTCGTGAAGATCGCCGTTGCTTGACAGCGCCACAAGTTCTCCCTCGTTCAGGCCGGAAACGATTTCGTAGTTTGTGGAATTTGCAATTCCCAGGGAAACTTCGCGCCGGCGTAGACGATCGTCGTCCAGCACATACACGAAATGCGCGCCCTGCTCCGTGCGGACCGCTCCCCGCGGAACCACCAGGGCATTTCGGTTTTCCTGCGCCAGAATCCGCACATCGACGTTCACGTTAGGGAGCAGCTCGAGTTTGTCGTTGTCGACGGAACAGAGCAATTCACCGACGCTTCTCGTTCCCCGCGTCAAGACTTGCCGGGGAATTTGCTGAGTCTTTCCGTTCCATTCCCTGTTCGGGATGGCGTCCCAGGTAATCTTCACATCTTGACCCTGTTTCAAGAGGCCCAGGTCAGACTCGTCCACGAACGCTCGCAAGCGCACCTTGCGAAGATCGGCAATTTCCGCCAGGACGTCCCCCACGCGCACGAAGTCGCCTTCACGCAAAGGGAATGAGTAAAGCGTTCCGTCCACGTCCGAAGTCACTGTTGCGGAGCGAAGTTTATTCTCCAGCAGCTGAACTTCTTCCTCGGCCTGCTGCGCCCGCAGCAAATCGCTTTTCTCCTGCAATCTCGCGCGGTCGGCAAAATCATTTTGTTTCTTCTGCAGCTCATCGAGCAGCGACCGCGCGCGGCTTAGAGCCGCGGCATTTTGGCGGACTTCTTCTTGCGTGGAGGCGTGAGCCTCGAGCAGTTTTGCCAATGACTCCTGTCTCTGCTGCAGGCGTTCGACATCCAGCTGCGCCCGCCGGAGATCTCCCGCTAACTGCGCCTTTTCATCCGGCGGCCCCCCGGCGCGAGCGTCGCGGAGGCTGTCCTGCGCCGCGAGTTGTTGCACTCTCGCCTGCGCCAGATCCGCGCGAATTTCTTTGGCATCGAGCGTCAATATCGTTTCTCCGCGCCGAACCGGCCGTCCCTCCTTCGCAAAAACTCCGGTAACAAAAGACTCAAATTGCGCCCGGAAGACACGCGCATCGACGGGCTCGATTTTGCCGTTACAGGTGATGAAATCAGAAAGGCCTGTGCGCGCCGCTCGGACGATCTGCACCGTGGGGATCGCTCTGCGATTCGACAGCAAAAAATAAGCCATCGTGAGCGCCGCGATAGCCAGGAAAACGCCTGTCCATATTTTCCAGTGGTCCACCCACTTCGCGCTTGCCATCAATTGTCCTCGCCCTGATCGGCGGTTCCCCCATCAAAGGGCGCGAGTTTATCAAACACAGGTCAACCTTGACCATTGGACGCCAGCCCGCAATCCGCCTTGACAACGGATTACAACGCAAGCAAAGTCTCGTCCTGAGTCCAAGCTGGGCCTGACGCGCCCGGACCTTGATTCGATCCGGTCATTATGCCCACGCCCTTTTTCCGCGGTCCATTCCGGTCTCTGCTTCTCTTCCATGATCTGGATAGCCTTGCAGGCGAAAAAGAAAGCGCTGGGCCCGTTCGTTCCGCAACCATCTCGCGCAGCCCATTTTCTCCTGTCACATTCGTGTCCTTTTTCGTGGTCTTTGCCGGGATTATTATCGCGCTGCACTGGCCTTACTTGCGCCTGCCATATTTCTGGGATGAAATGGGCCAGTTTATGCCGGCGGCGCTGGACATCGCGCGCGACGGCGCGTGGATCCCCCATTCCGCGCTGCCAAATGTTCATCCGCCCGGAGTGATGGCGTATATAGCCTTGGTGTGGAGCGTGGCAGGCCGCTCTATTCTCGCCACCCGTGTGGCGATGCTGCTCATTGCAGCGCTCGGTCTTTTGTTCGTGTTCCAGCTGGGTATGGAGCTCTGCCGTCCGCTGCCCGCCGTTCCGGCTTTGCTCGCGCCGGCGCTGCTCCTGTTCTCGCCCCTGTTTTACACGCAGTCGATGCTGGCGCAACTCGATATGCCTGCGATGGTACTGACCGCACTCGCGCTGATTCTGTTCTTGCGGCAGCGCTACGCAGCCGCTGCATGCGTTAGCACGCTGCTCGTGCTGGTCAGAGAAACAGGCATCGTCGTCCCGGCCTTGTTTTTGCTCTGGCTTCTGATCCGCGAACGCCGGGTCCGGCAGGCCTGCTATTTCTTCGCCCCGCTCCTGGCGTTGGGAGCCTGGTTGTTCCTGCTGAAACGCGCGACGGGGCACTGGCTGGGCAACCAGGAATTCACAACGTACAACCTGGTCTATTCGCTGGAGCCAGCGCGGGCCGCGAGCGCGCTGGTTCGTCGGCTCTATTTTCTTTTTGTCGCTGATTTCCGCTGGGTCGGGACTTTGTTGATCGTTGCCGCCTGGCGCAAATCGCGGTTGTTCGCCACGCCGCAATGGGCACTGGTTGGACTGCTGGGCGCCGCCCACGTGGTCTTCATGAGTCTTTTCGGAGGCGCGACACTCGACCGCTACCTGCTGCCGGTGCTACCACTCGTCTATATCTCGATGGTCGCCGCGTGGTCCACGTGCCCGCAGCCCTGGCGCACGGCAACCGTCACGCTCTGGCTGGCCGGGCTGCTCGCTGTCCTGTTCTGGAATTTCCCGCCTTCCCCGTTTGTCTATTCGCTCGAAGACGATTTGGCGATGGTGGATTTCGTCCGCGTGCAGCAGGAAGCCGCCGGCTTCCTGGAAATGCACTTGCCACAACACGGGGTGACTTCCGTGTGGCCATTCACGCAAGAGCTGTCCGATCCGTTCTTTGGCTATGTGCACCATCGTTTGCCAACCGTGCAGATCTCCGATTTCCATTTAGCGCAGGTTGCGGCCATCGATCCGAGTAAGATCGACGTTCTGGTGGTCTACGCTCGCCCGTGGGATCTGCCCTGGACCGTACTGCGATGGCCGCCTCTGATGGCCATTCAGCGCAAGTTCTATGATTACGAACCGGAAGCCACCGCCGCGGAAATTCAGGAACGCCTTGGCTTGGTCCGCGCGGCTCGCTGGGAACGGCACAGCCAGTGGATTGAAGTTTACCTCAGCCCGGAATTGGCTCGCCAACAAGCGGCAAAATAGCCGAATTGCGATACGGCGATGAGAATTACGGCCGCTATGCCGGGCCGCACGATCGCGCGTTTCTCACGATTCTCGTTCACTTTTTATTTGAATGAGTTCTTTTGCGGGCGCTTCTTACCGGACCGGCGTCCATTCTTTGGAACGAACTTTCCCTCTTACATGGAAGGAGAGAGTATTTACGAGGAACTGGCCGATCAGAGGGCCCCAGCCGACAATGTGCGCGCGTCTTCCCGTATGAAAAACGGTCAGGCGCGGGTCGCACAGAGTCCGGCCAATTTTGGAAAGGCGGAAAAAAATGTCGCGGTCTTCGCGCGTTACCAGCTGTTCGTTGTAACCGCCTATTTTATCGAACACCTCCTTGCGAAACATTTGGAACTCACCCCCGGGGACTTCCCCTTTGTGCAGGACATTGTTCTTAAATAATACGAATGCGTTAATTACCGACGCGATAATTAGATCGAGGAACGTTTCGTTTTCCGGCAAAACGCGGAGCAGCGCGGTCAGGGCGACCAGGTTACCCATCCGTCCAAAATCGGCGAGGGCGGCCCTGAAAAACCAATCAGGATTGCGAAGGACGCAGTCGGCGTCTAAAAACACGAGAAACTCGCCTCGTGCGGCCCTGGCGCCTTCGTTTCTGCCCTGTGCGATGTTTTGCCGCTCGGCTCCGGTGAAGACAACGACTTGATCGGCGTATTTTTCGGCGGCTTCCACCGTTCTGTCTTTGCTGCCGCCGTCGGAAACGATAATCTCATGGGGGATGGTCAGCTGCGACTTGAGCGACTGCAAGGTGAACTCGATGATTTTTTCCTCATAATAGGTGGGAATCACGATGGATATCATAACGTCACGATAACATGGGCTGTCCTAGAAGCGCCTCCAAAAAGCTTTTCACGCATCCCGCACGCAAGGCGATAGATCTATTGCTCCCGGTTCAGAACGGCCTCAATTGCAATGCTCCATCGGGCGGATCGGTTTGCCAAATTATTTGCCGCTCGGGAGTCCTGCGCTATTTGTTTGGATGTTTTCGGCGCTATTATCTCCTGAAAATGCTGTAGAAAATGGCTTGCATCCGTCGAAATTTCGCTTCCAGGACGGCCGCCATACAACAAAATGACTTATTTTCCCGTCTTATAGATCGAGGAGGGGTATCGCTTGCGATAGATGCAACTTGACAATTATACGGAAGCAGGCAGAGTCTGAGAATGGGCCTTCCGAACGTCTCTGAGGGTCATCCGTTCTTCCCGGCCGGCCGCGAAGCCAGCGTTGCGCAAAGAGGTCGTTAGTAACCTGAGCATTTACGCATCGCGAGAGGATTCGATCTCGGAACATAGGCATGAAACGCAAGTGGGTCTGCGATGACTCTTCGAGATAATACAATCTTGCGCAGTGAGGCGCTGGCCATCGCATTTGATTCCCTGCGCAGCAACAAATTGCGGGTGTGCCTGGCGATTATCGGAGTGATGATCGGCAGCGCCTGCATCGTCTTGGTTGTGACGGTTTCCTTGACCGAGCGGTACTACGTAATAGAGCAAATCGAAGGGATCGGTTCCAACCTCATTTATGCCAATTACGATTTTGACGCCCGCCATCCCCCCATTAAAAATGAAGATATCAATCTGGACGATGTTGAAGCAGTGAGAAAAAGCATTCCCGAAGTGACCGCGACGGCGGGCACCCGCTGGATGCCCGTAGCAGCGGAGCTTGACGGCAATGAAGCCCCGGCCAACCTGGTCGGCGTTACACGGGGATTCCAGGAGATTCGCAAACTGGTGATCCTGAATGGGCGCTATTTCGAACCGAGCGATGCGCAATCTCGCAGCAAAGTTTGCCTGATCACATCCAGTCTCGCCAAGCGCATCTCGCCCGGGGAAGACCCCGTGGGGAAAAGCATTCGGCTGGGCGACCTGCGCTTCGATATCATCGGAGTCTTCATGGAGCGCGTCACCAGCTTCGGCATGGCCGAAATCCAGCGAGAGTCCGCCCTGGTTCCTTTCGAGATGATGAAGTACCTCACCGGCGAGGATAAAGTGGCGCTGCTTTATGTACAGGCGCGCACCCCGACCGATGTTTCTTCCGTGACCCAAAGTGTGGCCCGGCTTCTCAAGAGCCGCCATCCGGGCCCGGCCGCTTATCGCGTGCAGAATTTGGAGCCGATGCTCAATATGGCGGACCACGTTTCCTTTACACTGAGGTTGGTCATGCTGGTCATCGCCCTGATCGCCATGATCAGCAGCGGCGTTGGGATTATGAATATTATGCTGACGTCGGTGATCGAGCGGACGCAAGAAATTGGGATTCGCAGAGCCTTCGGCGCCCGGCGTGTGCAGATCATGCATCAGTTTCTGCTGGAGGCGCTGGTCATCAGCCTGGCCGGAGCTCTGGCCGGCATCGCCCTGGGGTTGGGGATTCCTGTGCTTGTCAGGCCCATGTTGGATCAGAGTATTACGCTGCAGTCGTCCTGGGTTTCCCCCATATTGGCTTTGTTCGTTTCGTGTTTATTCGGCGTGTTTTTCGGTTACTTGCCAGCCAGTCGAGCCGCTAAAGTCGATCCGTGTGAATCGCTGCGGTACGAATAGTGGGATTACATTCATGTTAGCTAAACTTCGCTTGATTCTCGCTGGGCCTGGGCCGAATCCCTTCGAATCGCTTACCAGATTCAATTCGCTTGATTGGGGCATCTTGATCCCGTACTTTGCATCGGTTTTGTCTCCCCTTCCCAGAGGGTCCGAAACGCTGACATTTCTGGATTCAGCCCCGGCAGTCCAGAGCCGCGAATCCGTCAGTATCTGAAGAGTTTGGAGTTCTCTAGGGACACTGAAGATCCGAAGCCGCCCGGCCATTTGGCTTTAAAGTTGAGTCTCTATTAAGATAGGTGCAGAGGGTATTTACTTGTGGTACATTGCGCCGGGTCGCGTTGCGTCTTGGGCTTCGACTGGCGAGCATTCAACCACTGCGTGAGGTCCGGCAGCCTTGAGGATATTTGTCACTGGAGGCAATGGCTTTATCGGTTCGGTCGTCGTTCGGAAGCTTCTCCAGGCGCGCTACGAGGTCCGTTGCCTGCTTCGCCCCACCAGCCGCACGGAACGAATCGATGGATTACCGCTTGAGCGCGTGCAAGGCGATGTCCGCGATGCCGATTCGCTCCGCAACGGCATGGCGGACTGTCAGGCCACTATCCACCTCGCGGGCCTCTCTTCCTGGGATGAAATCGATTCCCCTGCTTTAAAGCAGGTTGTGGAAGACGGCACCAGGAACGTTCTTCAGGCTGCTGTGGATCTTCCGGCTCACCGCGTCATTTTTGTTTCGAGTGTGGCTGCGGTTAACGGTTCTGATAAACCTGAGGTCTTCAACGAATCCTCGGAGTTCACCCTCGACGATCCCGAGCTCAAATACGCGCATGCCAAACGTAACGCAGAGATTCAATGCCGAAAGGCTCTGGCCCAGGGTGTGCCGGTAGTGGTAGTCAACCCTGCCGAGGTTTATGGACCCTCGGACACCGCTTTCGTCACCGCGGGCAACCTGGTTAACTTCGCTCGTTCCAAGCCTGTCCTGGTGTGTTCCGGCGGCACCAGCGTCGCTTACGTGGACGATGTCGCTGCGGGCATCGTAGCTGCACTTGCCAAGGGCCGTCCGGGAGAACGATACATTCTGGCCGGAGAAAATCTGACCATTCGGCAGCTCGCCTCTCTTTTCCTGCAATTGGCCGGCCGGCGACGGAAAGTCGTGACTCTGCCGAACAATTTGATTCGTCGCTTCACTCAATTAGCGAAAAAGTTCCAGGTACCCTTGCCTTATAATGCCAGCGTGATCCCCTACGCCACGCGCTACTGGTTCGTTGACGGCTCAAAGGCGCAAAGGGACCTGGGTGTCATGTTTCGTGACGCTCGAGCCACGCTTGCACCCACCATCGCCTGGCTGAAACAAGAGGGGCACATCGCATGAGCAGGCGCGACCCTATCGCCATTGTAGGCATGAGTTGCTTGTTTCCAGGCTCTTCCCGCCTGGATTCGTTCTGGCAGGGCATGCTGGCTGGGACTTCTTATCTCCGCGACGTCCCCGAAGATCGCTGGAATCACGCCACATTCTATAGCCCGGACCGCCGCAGCGCCGATACGACCTATGCCCGGAAAATTTCTTGCCTTGACGATATCCGCTCCTTTGGCCCTGAGCAGTACGGCATGCCGCCGCGACGCGCCTACCCTATGGATCCTCAGCAGCGCTTGTTCCTGGATCAAACGCGTGTTGCGCTCAATGACGCCGGCTACCGTGGCCGACCTCTACCCAAGGCTACGGGAGTGTACGTTGGCGCTTCCGGCGCGGAATACAAGGACCTGGTAGTCAGCCGCCTGCGTGCCAAGCAGTTATTCGGTGGCGAGTGGGGTCGCGTTCCCCCTATGCCGGCGGATGCGGCAGCAGGAGCCGTTCGAAGCGTGGCGACTCCGCAGAAGTACACGATGGTAGGTCTGCTCATGAATATGATCGCCTGCAACGTGAGCGGAACATTGGATTTGCATGGGCCTGCGCTCGTCACCGACGCCGCCTGCTCTTCCGCGCTATTGGCTGTTCACGGTGCCGTGCTGCATTTGCGAACAGGCGTTTGCGACGCCGCGATTGTCGGAGGCGTATACACGATCTGCACTCCCGACTTGCTTATCGGTTTCAGCCGCATTGGTGCATTGTCTGGGAACGACGTTTGCAGGCCTTTCGATCAAAAAGCGGATGGCTTTGTGCTCGGAGAAGGCGTCGGCGTGGTCGTGCTCAAGCGTCTGGAGGACGCTTTGCGCGACAGGGATCATATCTGGGCGCTGGTGCAGGGTGTAGGCCTCAATAACGACGGTCGAGGCGAGGGGCCCATGACCCCGCGGCTCAGCGGACAAGTGGACGCGCTTGCACGCGCCTACAAGGACGCGGATGTTCCCCCTGACACTGTGGGCTACATTGAGGCGCACGGCACGGCCACTCCGGTGGGCGATTTGACGGAAATCGCCGCGCTCAAAGAGAACATTAAGGCCAACGGTGAGGGCCCGGTTCATTGTGCCGTCTCATCGGTGAAAGGAAATATCGGCCATTCCCTGGCAGCCTCTGGTATCGCTGGTCTCATTCGGGCGGTGCTGACAGTAAACCGGCGTGTCATTCCTCCACAAGCCGGCTTGCAATCTGTCCGCGCCGAACTCGGCCTGAATGGATCGGGGTTCCATATCCCCATTGCGCCCGAACCATTTGAAGCGCGTTCTGGAGTGCCGCGCCGCGCGGGAGTCAGCGCATTCGGCTTCGGGGGCACAAATGTTCATGTGGTGCTCGAGGAGGCACCCGAGTCGTTAAAGCGCAATGCGATGGTTGCAGTCTCAGTCCCAGAGGAACCTCAATTGTTCGTGATCTCGGCGGCTACACCCGATCTTCTGACAAAACACCTTAACGATCTGACGGAAACCATCAGCCACTCGACCTCATCCCTTCAGGATTTGGCCTATTCCCTTACAGTGGGCCGGCGCCGGGAGTCCGCTTGCGTGGCATTCGTTGCCCGCAACCGCACTCATCTTGTGGAGATGCTGACGAAGTCGATTGCGTCCGTGGCCGGGGAGCCGAGCGAAGGCGTCTTTTACGCTCCCGAGCCGCTCCCGGACAAACAGCGCAAGGTCGCGTTCCTCTTCCCTGAACATGGGAATCTCTTGTCGCAATCCGATTCACATTTTTCTCAGCGCTTTCCCGCGTTCCGGGCGCGACTTGAGGCAATTGCTGCGAAGATGGATGGATTTCTCAAATTGCCGTCTCACTCGCAACACCACACATCAGGCAACGGCAGCGCAATCCGCGCCTCGTCTGAGTCGAGTAGCTCCACGCCTTGCAATGGTCAACCGCACTTCGCAGTTGCGCAACTCGCCCTGGTTGATTTTTTCTCCGATCTCGATCTGCGGCCTCAGGTAACGATTGGCCGCAGGCTGGGAGAATTGATCGCGGCAGCTACGGGCGGAATTCTCGAAGAGCAAGAGACTCTGCGCTTTGTATCCCAACTGAGCTCCGATTTGCATTCCAATCCATCCCTTGCAACGAATGGCGCTCTCACAGCGCGTCTGGCCAATTTGCGTGTCTCTCCTCCGCGTATTCCCGTCGTCTCCAGCGTCACAGGCGGTATGTATCCAGTCGATCCTTCCGGCGTCGCAAGCATTCTTGCGCAGGCCTGCACGGAAGACCTCGATCCGGAATTAGAAATCAGCTCTCTCCAACGCACGGGCGCCAATATTTTCATTCAAATTGGCGGCAATCATTTGCCCGCGGACCTGGCGCGCCGGACTCCCGGGTCTATATCCGCCGACACGCCCCGCGTTACCAATCCCCTTGACGGAGTGGGCGGACCCTGCGTAGCCCTGTTGACAGCGCTCGGCGAACTGGTTGTTCAGGGCATTCCCTTGAACTTATCACCGCTCTTTGCGGATGCGCGGCTGACCAGCCTCCCCAGCCCGCTCTACCCTTCGCGTTCCTACTGGATTGTGAACAAGTCTCGCCGGTCCGAGCGCAAAGGCAAACAAAACATAGTAACCCCGGAACCCACGACAGAAGCCCTGGCAGCAACCATGGACGAAGAACTAGCGGCCGACGAGACGGGCGTAGCGGAAGCCGCCGACGGAACAGGGGGCTCGACTTCGGAAAGAGTCCTCAATGTGATCTTCCAATTGACTGGGTTCCCCGTGGAGACGCTGAAGCCTGAAGCGCGCTTTGGCGCCGATTTGGGCTTCGACTCCCTCATGTGGATGGACCTATACGACAGTTTGATCTCGGCAATCCCCGAGGCGCACGACCTTCCGGAATCCCTGATCAGCGTGGATACAACCGTCGGAGATTTGATACGGGAAGTGGCCGCAGCGGCCAGCCGGTCGGCGCAGGCAGCGCTAAACGCGCCCGTCAAAAGCGAAATCGAAAGATATGCGGTGGTTCTGGTGGATCAGCCACTTCCTCAGGCGACACCCGGCACACCTCCATTGGCCGGCTCGGTCCTGATCGTCGCGGACTCGCGTGGCGTGGCGCCAATTTTGGCGCAGCGCTTGGAGCAAGCGGGGTGCGAGGTAAGAATAGTTTTGCCAGGTAGTGACTTCGTCGGTAACGGAGCACACGCTCTGATTGATCTCTCAGGCTTGGACACGCCAGAGGGCGCCGATGACGCTTCAGCCATGCGATCCTCTGTGATGGCGGCGCTTCGGCGCGCGGGTGCCCTGGCGGCAGCTGCATCGGCTCCCGCGGCGTTCCTGACGGTTTGCGCAGACATTCGAAACGCCGGGATTGCTGGTCTGGCCAAGGCGCTGGCGCACGAATGGCCCAAAACGCTGGTTAGATCCATTGAAACCGAAACGGGCGCCCCGGCCGGTGTGGTCGCAGAACGTGTCCTTAACGAACTGGCAGGGCCAAAGGAGCCCGTTGAAGTCTCCTATGCCTCCGGGACTAGGCAGGTGATGGTTTTGGAGAACCAGCCTGTCGAGCATCGTCCACTGGCCGAAGGCGTTGTTGCGGCTATCTCCGGCGGCGGGCGCGGCCTCGGCGCGAAGCTGGCCATTGAGCTCGCGCGGCGCCACAAGGCGCGCCTCCTGCTGCTTGGGCGCTCAGCGGACGCTGCGGAAACGGTTCAATCGGTGGTCGAAGCCGGTGGTGAGGCGCTTTACATTCCATGCGACGTCCGCAACGCTTCAGAGGTCACCGCGGCTTTTCAGCTTGGCCGCGAGGCATTCGGCAGCATCCAGCACGTTGTCCATGCCGCAGGCATCCTGGCTGACGGGTCCGTCGAGAACAAGGACATTGACCGCGCTGCCGCCATTTTCGATACCAAGGTTGCCGGCGGCCTGGCGCTTTGGGAGGCCGCAAAGACGGATCCGCTGGGCACGTTTCTCATTTACGGATCCTTATCCGGGCGTTTCGGCAATGCGCACCAATCCGATTATTCAGCGGCGAGCCATCTCCTCGGCAGGTTGGCGTCTGTTCTCGGCGCTGAACGTCCGGACGTTCGTGTAATTACCCTGGACCTTCCGCCGTGGGAAGGCAGTGGAATGGTAAACGCGCTGCCCGAAGCTGCCAGGCGTGCCCTCGGCTCCCGCGTTCGCTTTTTGACCGATGAGACGGGCCTCGCACATGTCCTTAACGAACTGGGCGCCGCAGGAGCCTCGGGTGAAGTTCTCCTGGGCGCGGGTTTTGAGGAGAAACCGACTACTGATCGCTCCGTTGTCACCGTATCAAGAACGGATCAGCCCTGGCTGGACGATCACCGTTTTGATGGCCGCATCCTCGTGCCGCTTGCAGTGACTCTGGACTACGCCGCCGCAGCGGCAGCGCGCTTGGGATTGGGACCTGGGCTCGCGCTTTCGAACATCATTGCATCGGAAGCCTTCACGGTCCCGGAGACGGGTGACGCGCGGCTCGAAATCACTGCGGAACGAAACCGCGAGACAGTAGAAATTGGAGTCAGGTCCTCAGGCCGAAAGAAGCGCCAGCCCTCTGTGAGTCTGAAAGTCGCAACCTCTGTGGACCCCTTGCCGATTCTGGTGTCCCCGGCGGGTGGCAAGGTTCCTGAATTGTCGGTGCCCGAGTTCTATCAGCGCCTCAACTTCCACGGCCCCAGATTTCGCGCGCTCGCGTCGATGACCGAAATCGGCCCGTCGCACGCCGTTGGACAACTCCGCGGTCCCGGCCATGCGGGCGGTCCTGAAGGAGCGGCGCTGGACGTGCTCTCGCTGGATGGAATGATGCAACTGTGCGCCTACTGGGCACTGGTCAACCTGGGCGCCACCGGCTTGCCGGTGGGAGCCGAAGAGATTCGCGTCCTGGCGCGACCACAAGCGGGGACGGAATTGTCCGTCGTAGGGTTAGTCAGAAAATCGCCGGACGGGGCCTTGATTGGCGACCTTGATCTCCTCGACCCGGGGAAGCGCCCCCTTCTGCAGGTTCGGGGCCTGCGCTGCAGGTTGGTCCAGCGCAAATCACGGATGCGCAGTGAGAAGGACGGTCAAGGAGCGCGTTCGAAGAAAGTCGACTCTTCGAGGTGGCAGATCGAGGAATTCCCGGAAGTGAAGGCGCTGCACGAACTCATCGACACAGCGCGCAGTTTCGGAATTCAGAGCCCGTATTTTTCCGTTCACGAGCGCGTAACGAACGAGACTTCAATGATTGACGGCCGCGAATACGTGAACTTCGCCTCGTACAACTACCTCGGCCTATCCGGCGACCCGGAAATAACGGCGGCAGCCGTCGAAGCGATGAATCGCTACGGAACTTCCGTAAGCGCCAGCAGGCTGGTCTCAGGTGAGAAACCGCTGCACGGTGAGCTGGAACACGAAATCGCCGATTTTCTGGGATGCCCGGACGCCATCGTTATGGTGAGCGGCCATGCCACCAACGTGAGCGTCATCGGACACCTGTTCGGCCCAGAGGATCTGGTGATTCATGATAGTCTGGCGCACAACTCGATCCTCGAAGGCATTCAGCTGTCGCGGGCCAAGCGGCACGCCTTCGCGCACAACGATCCCGATTCCTTAGAAGAGATTCTTCACCGGGCCCGCCACTCTGCACGGCGCGTGCTGATCGCGGTCGAAGCCGTCTACAGCATGGATGGCGATATCGCCCCACTGGCCCGCATCATTGAGATCAAGCGCCGGCACAACGCGCTGTTGCTGGTGGACGAAGCCCACTCCCTGGGCGTGCTGGGGCAGACCGGCCGCGGGATCGGCGAACACAGCGGCATTGCCAGGGACGATGTGGAATTCTGGATGGGCACGCTTTCCAAGTCCCTCGCTTCCTGCGGCGGCTACATCGCCGGATCGAAGGAACTGGTCCGCTACCTGAAATATTGCAATCCCGGATTCGTTTACAGCGTGGGCATATCTCCGCCTAACGCCGCGGCAGCTCTGGCGGCGCTGCGCAAGCTTCGTGCCTCGCCCGAATTGGTAACGACTCTTCGGGAACGCAGCCGCATGTTCCTCGAACTGAGCCGGAAGCGCGGCATCAACACAGGGTCAAGCGAAGGAACTCCAGTTATTCCCTGCATTGTCGGCAGCTCTTTGGATTGCGTGCGGCTTAGCCGGGCGATGATGGCGCGCGGCGTCAACGTGCAGCCCATTCTTCATCCCGCGGTTGAGGAGCACCTGGTCCGTTTGCGCTTCTTTATCACGACGCGCCACAGCGAGCAGCAGATTCAAGCCGCCACGGATGCGCTCGCGGAAGAATTGGAAAAGATAGACCCGAAATATTTGGCTTTCCATCCTTCGCAGGAACCTCCACATAGTGCCGAAGCGCGCGCGGGAGCATGAGCCATGCCCTTGTTCCGCCGCAGTGACGCAGACCTGGTGACGGAACTGAGCGATTCCCGGCGCATGATGCCGTATGTCATGCGCAAGCGCAACGAGTCCGTCGTCTTTCACACCATGCGATTGAGGATCGCAGGAACTCGAGCCTGGCTTCGTGAATACAACCGGGCTCACGGAAAGCATCAACATGCCAGCCTGTTTTATCTGTTCATTTATGCCTGCGCGAGGTCAATCAATGCGTTGCCGGGCATGAATCGCTTTGTTTCCGGCGGGCGTATCTACCAGCGCAAGGGTCTGTGGATTTCGTTCTCGGCCAAGAAACGCCTGGTAGAAGATTCGCCGCTGGTGACGGTCAAGCTGAAGTTTCCGCCGAACGAGCCGTTCGATGAATGTATGAAGAGAATTTGCCAAGCGGTGGACGACGGACGCTCCGGCCACGAGCTGCCTATCGATAGCGAGCTGCGCTTGCTCACCCGGTTGCCCGGGCCGGTATTGCGGTTGGTGGTCGCCGCCGGGCGCTGGCTGGACCGTTTCAACATTCTCCCCGCGGCGCTCATCGAGCCTGACCCTTTATTCACAACCCTGTTTCTCACCAACGACGGATCGGTCGGCGTCAGCAATGCGCATCACCACCTCTACGAGCACGGGACGTGCAGCATGCATGCCGTTGTCGGCGGCATTCAGAAGGCGGTCATCGTGGACCGCGCTGGGCACGCGGACGTGACGGAAATCCTGGAAGTGGGGTGGAGCTGTGATGAGCGCATAAACGACGGCCATTACAGCGGAAAAACCTTGCTCGCCATCCAACGGATCATGGAAGATCCGCAACGCTACATTGATGGGTCCGATGCGCCTGAGATAACCAGCGACGATGGCGCCGAAATGTCGCGCCAGCCTGCCTTCCCTCACACCTAAAGGGTGTCTCCCCCGCGTTGAATCGATAATTCCGCGCCGTCTGCTTTGCCCGGTGGCGGCGAATCTTGTGCCGGCCGCGCGCGAAGCGTAAGATGAGCGCATTCAATCCATGAAGCACACGAGACGCGATTTCATCAAGATCAGCGTGGCTGTGGGCGGTGCCGCCGGCTTTTCCAGATTCGCGGCGTTGCCGCCGGGCGTCGCGGCTGCGGTAGAATCCCCTCGCATGGAGACCTTCACCGAATGGTTGCAAGCGGATCTTGAGACTCGAAAGCGCGGTTTGCAGATTTGCCTGCGGCGCATCAAGGAACTCGAACCCACGATTCACGCGTGGGTCCAGGTGCAGCCCGAAAGGCCCACAGCCGACGGGCCGCTTTCCGAAATTCCGTTTGGCGCCAAAGACATCATCGAGACGCAGGGCATGGCCACGGAATACGGCTCTCCGCTTTACAAAGGCCGCCTGGGCTCCGCCGACGCCGCGATCATTCGAGCCATGCGCAGCCGCGGGGCCATCCTGCTCGGCAAAACTGTGACCACTGCATTCGCGTACCGGACGCCGGGCCCGACGCGCAACCCGCGGAACATCGAGCACACCCCCGGCGGCAGCTCGAGCGGTTCGGCGGCGGCGGTGGCCGCAGGCATGGTGCCCTTCACCATTGGTGAACAAACCAGAGGCTCGATGATACGGCCCGCCTCATATTGCGGCGTCACCGGATTCAAGCCCACTTTCGATCTTCTGCCCACGGAGGGCATGTTGCCGGTGTCCAAGAGCCTGGACACGCTCGGCCTTTTCACACACACGCCTGCGGACATGCTGGCGCTGTGGAAAGCGCTCGGATATCCGACGGGCCGCGAAGAACAATTCGCCTTCGGAGCGCCGGACCCAATTCCTGACTGCGAGCCGGAAATGGCGAATGCCTTCCGGCAGTCGCTGTCGCTGTTGCGCCGGTCGGGCGTCAGCATCATGACTGTCGATATTTCGGCGATGCTCAAAAAACTCGACGAAGCGAACGACGTTGAAATGTTTTATGAAGGTGCTCGGTATCATGAGGCGCGCTTGAAGGAGTTTGGCGACCGGCTCGACCAGCCGCTGGCCAATTTGGTTCGCGAAGGCTTGAAAATTTCCGCGGAACATTACGAAGAGGCGAAGCGTTATCTCGCGGATAGCAGGCTGCGGTTGGCGGAAATTTTCAAGTCCACGCCAGTGATTCTCACTCCCGCTGCAACAGGGCCTGCGCCCCTGGGCTTATCCAACACCGGCGATCCAAGAATGAATGCGCCCTGGACAGCCCTCGGAACGCCGGCCGTCTCGATCCCCATGCCGGTCGCGGGCGGACTTCCCCTCGGATTGCAGCTGACCGCCGATCTCGGCCAGGATTCAAGAGTTCTGCAGGCGGCGCTTCTGCTGCATCAGCGTTTCAATGCAGGGCCCAAGATCCTTCCCGCCTGACGCAGTCTTTCTCTTGAAGTCCTGGCAAATGAATTTAACTACTTCCGTAATTAAAATGATGGGAACTTCAGTATGCCAAATAAGGACCGGTCCCTCCGGGCGTGGTCTTTCCCTCGATAGCCACATAAACGTTGCGGCCGAAAAAGAAGGGCAGTCCAAAATCAAACATTCCAGGTTGAGGCCCGGCCAGATTGTTGATCGCGTGGTCGTTGGCATTGCTTACGAGGCTATCCCCATTCCCCGCTGAGAAAGTGACATTGGCGGTTGCCCCGTTTGTTCCGGCTTCGGCAATATTTAAGGCGGAGATGGTTTGTGTAGAGGAGGGGCAGTATAAGAAATGCACAGTAACGCATACAGGTAGTCCCGTTGTGGATGTGTCCAGAAAAAAGATCCCGTTTGAGCCACTGTCCAAAAAACTCTGATACTCGGTATTTTTGTACGTGGTATGGAAATTGCCAAACGCATCCGTTCCAAAGACCGTTGCCCCTCCCAGGCCGTTATTCGATTGCGTGCCGATACCAAAGATAAGTGAGCCGCTGACGCTGGCTTCGGGGCCGGAAACGGCCGGCAACTCGATAATCACTCCATTGTTGTCCGTCGCGAAAGACGCCACCGGGTTTTGGACCTGTTGCGCGAGGCCTTCTGCAGTCTCCGTGCAAGAAGAAGAGGATGGACACGCGTAGTACAGGCCCAGATTGCCGCTTGCAGCGCAGGCCGGGCCGCAATCCTGAATGGCCTGCCCTACTCCAAGAAGGCCGTTCGCACCCAGACTTGCCAGATCGTCTTCGGGCTGGCCCTGCGATGTGCAGTTTTGGGGGATATTCGAAAAATTCGGAGATCCAATAACTTGTATGGGCAATGAGCTGGCTTGCTCGCCGGCAATTTTCACATCGGCCGTTTGGACTGGTCCCCAGATAACGCCATCCGCGAAGACGGCACATTCGGCGATGGGACTGCCGGTGGAGTTGGTCTGCTGTGGCAGTGAGACCGTGAGCGCTGAGGATAAGATTCTTAGGCCGGGAGAACCAGTGTCAACCAGAATTCCACTAATTGTCTGGCAATTGGTGGTGCTACCGGGGACACAAACAGTTACGCTGGTGAATGCGCCGTCCACAAAGTTGAAATCAGGACCTCCATTCACCGTAATGGGCTGCACGTTTGAACCTGGGTTCGTAGCCGTCTGCGACGATTCAGTTGTGTTGCCGCTTCCTCCGCCGCATCCGAAGATCAAAATCGAAGCCGTGACCAATCCAAATGGTAGAAATATTCGCGAGAGAAGCGCTCTCATCGAATCTCCTGGGGGCGCATCCCTGCGGGTACGCCCTGAGGAAGATAGGCTATTCCGGTCAATGACCCCATGTGCCCGCCCATTTGCACGACGAGGCCAGGCTGCTGAATGAGAAGGGGGCCATGGCCGTGGCGCTGAGCGCGCAGAGCTTGGACCGCTTGGACATATTGGTCGTAGTACGCGCCCAGCACCTGATGCAGATCAGGATGGGTGCGCCCCTGCCAGGCGACGCCAAAGACGTTTCCTGAAATGGAAACGTATTCCCTCACGACAAGACCATTGAGGCCTTGAATTTCGTGGACGTTGTAGGTGACGTTGCTGGTGGTCCGCAAAGTGCCTTGCATTTTCGCCTGGTCATCATGTACGGAGGTTAAATCTCCCCCGAGCGAGGCGCATGCTGAAGTGCAGGTAGCAAGCGCCGCGACTGCGATGGCTATCGCCAGCAACAAATTTTTCTTCATGGAGGGGACGCCAATCCAGGCTGGGTTTCCTGGCTGACTGCACACCGTTTGGATGCAGAATCGCGCATTTGTGGTGGCATGCCCAAAATTAAATAAGACGAACTATACGCGTCATGCAGCATGCCTTGTTGAAAACCACCACTCCCTGCGTGAAAACCACCAGTTCACGGGCGATCAAGACTCGCTGCGACCCCCGGCAGGCTACTGTAACCGAATGACAATAAATAGTTTATAGAAATCGTGAGCCAGTTGTCCGCATTTGGCACCGGCTTTGCAATATCCGTTATCGAATGAATGTAACGCAAGAACTGGAAAGTAAAGGAGACGAAAGATGAAACGCTATTGGAAGTATTCCGCAATGATCCTGCTGGCGCTGGCGATATTCGTCCCGGCCGCGTCGGCACGCCCACGTATCTTCATTGGCGGCTACTTTGGTGGTCCCTACTTTTATGGACCGGCGTATTACGGCTGGTATGGACCGGGCTATTACGGTCCGTATGCCGCGCAGGTGGCTCCGTATGCAGGCAAGATCAAATTTGACACCAAGATGAAGGACGCAAGCGTTTACGTTGACGGCGGGTACGCCGGGACTGTTCGGCAGTTGGGAACTTTCCCGCTGCGCCCGGGCTCTCATAACCTCGAACTGCGCGACCCTTCCGGCCAGACGATTTTCCAGGAGCACGTTGACGTGCTCGCCGGCAAGACGATCAAGCTCGCTGCTTGATCGCGCGGATTGACGCCTCAGCGAATGGGGAAAGGCCGGAACCGGCGGAGCGGTCCGGCCTTAGCCCGTCTTGCGAAAATCTCAGATTCTTCGGCTGTAAAGCAAAAATGCGGGAGCAACTAAACTTCGCCCAGCGGTGTTCTAATTATGTAGCCAGCCCAAGGAGCTGGAAGTGTGGGCAGAGATCAAATGGTCGAAGCTGGGGATCTTCATTTTCCTGCTAATGGCCGGGTTCAAGCCGCAGGCGCGCGCAAATGTGACTGTCCTGCTCGAAGAACCATACAGCTATGATGGAGCCCTTGCTGGAACCGGCCACACCGCGGTCTACCTCACACGCGTTTGCGCAGCGACTCCCGTCACTCTGCGTCGCTGCAATCCCGGCGAACATGGCGTAGTCATCAGCCGCTACGCGCGGATCGGGGGATACGATTGGATCGCGATTCCGCTGGTTCCCTATCTGTACGCCGTGGAAAACCCGGAAGATGTCCCTCTTTACGTGGACCCCAAGCTTGAAACATTCCTGCGCGATCAATATCGCCGCGCCCGTCTGGAAGACCTGGCGCCTGACGCTCCGGGCGGTGAAATGCCCAAGGGAGACTGGTACGAACTGATTGGCTCGTCCTACGACCGCACGAACTATGGCTTTGAAATCGAAACGACCAGGGAGCAGGATAATGCGTTGATCGCCTGGCTCAATTCCCGGCAGAATCACACCTCATACAATTTCGTGTCCCGCAATTGCGCCGACTTCGTGCGCGAAGTGCTTGATTTCTATTACCCCCGTTCGGTGGCGCGCGGCTCTATCCCGGACCTTTTCGTGAGCACGCCGAAACATGCGGCCAAGTCCCTTGCAAGGTACGGCAAGCGCCATCCGGATTTGGAGTTCACGCAATTTGTCATTCCGCAGGTCCCCGGCAGCGTGAAGCGCAGCAGGCCGGTCCGCGGCGTTCTCGAGTCGCTCTTCCGTGCCAAGAAATACGTGGTGGTGCTCGCTGCGTTTCATCCTATGCTGGCCGGAGGAGCGGTTTCTGCTGACCTGATCGGTGACCGGTTCAACTCCGCCAGAAATTCGCAGGTGTTCAGCCTGACCAGCGAACCTTTGGCCCCCCCGTCGAATGCGGAGAGGCGCGCATTCCTGAAGGACTTACAGACCATGACCGCTCATGCCGCGGACCGCAACGCGACTGCCAGCGAAAGCGCCTGGCGAAAATTCGTTGAGAAATCAGAGCCGAAGTTGAATGCGGATGGGCAAGCGGTTCTGCAGGCACCGGAAGGGCCGGACGGGAAGGAAACCGTGGAACTTGGAGTTACACGAAGAGATCTCCAAGGCGAGAGCGCCCCCGTGGAACTGCAGAGGGAACTTTTGGTTTCCCGCTTGAGGCAAACCCTGGCGAATAGCCGCGCTCCAAGAATTTCGAAAAATGAATTGCTCGAGGACTGGAGACTGTTGCAGAAGATCGACGACGCCGAGCGAGAGAAACTTTCCAGGAAGTTTAATCAGGAGAATCAGGCCCCAATTCAAAAACCGGACCGAAGTTCCGACTGACGGCCGATTCAGGGGGCGTCAAGGTTCTCACCAAATCGTCTGAACCGTTCTGGACTGGCGGATCGCACGGTCGGCGGTAAGCAAGGATAGCCCCTCGACGAGGGCGGTAGGCGTCAACGCGAGCGTGTCCACGAGAATCAGTCTAGTTCGCCCCACTCTTCGAGGAAAAGCGCGGGTGAGAGGATATCTCCTGTGATGGGGCCCTTATCTTTGAGGAAATTATGAATCTCGTTCGTCTCGGTATTTACTCGAACAATCATGGCCAGGGGCTTGCCATGCTTGGTTGATGAGGACCATCTCGTGCTTGGCGCGAATCTCGTCCATGAGGGCGAGAAAATTGGTTTTGAGGGAACCCGCTGCTATCTTCCTCATTATCAAACTCCTGGGACGCCCATTCTCAATATAACATGCAAATCATTAACGGACCCAGAGAGCTGTACCGCTGCCAACTTTTATTGCGCGGATACGTCTATGGAAGGTGGCGGTTCTTACGGACCGGGTAGACATTTTCTCTTGCCGGGTTGCGCCTTGGTTCAAAACTTGCGCGGTTGTTGTGGGACAGGCACTCTTGGCTGGCCCGCACAATGTTGGCAAGGCGTAAGGGGACAGCCAAGAGTGGCTGTCCTATAAAACTAGATCGCAATACGATTCACCCGCGATCAGGAATGTTGAGGATTGACATGGGGCGGGCAAGGTTCATAAAATTGTGTCTTGCAAAGTAATTCTGCGACTGTGGAACCATAGTTAACTCGTATGCGTCTGTCTCATAGAGAATCCTTATGATTACAGTCAATGGACTTACGAAAAGGTACGCACACACGATCGCGGTCGATCAGATCTCGTTCGAAGTCAAGCAGGGTCAGATCGTCGGATTTCTCGGGCCGAACGGCGCCGGGAAAACGACCACCATGCGCATGCTCACCTGCTTCCTGACGCCGACGGGCGGCACGGCTACCGTGGCCGGTTTCGATATTCTGGAGCAGCCGCTCGAAGTCAAGAAGCGCATCGGCTATCTTCCCGAAACGCCGCCGATTTACCCGGAAATGAGAATCGCCGAATACCTGGCGTTCGTCGGCCAGCTCAAAGGGCTGTCTGGATCGGACTTGCGCACCCGCGTGGACTACGCCTGCGAGCGCTGCGCGGTCGCCGACGTTCGAAACAAAATCATAGGGAAACTTTCAAAAGGCTACCGTCAGCGCGTGGGCTTGGCCCAGGCGATCATCCACAATCCGGACGTTTTGATCCTGGACGAGCCGACGGCGGGCCTCGATCCCAAGCAGATCAATGAGACGCGCGACCTGATCAAGAGCCTCGCGGGCGATCACACCATCATCCTGAGCACGCACATCCTTCCGGAAGTGAGCCAGACGTGCGAGCAGGTGATCATCATCAGCAAGGGCAAGATCGTGGCCACCGATTCGGTGAGCAATCTGCAGCAGCGCGCACGTTCCGGAGAATCCGTGCTGGTCGAAGTCGCGGGGCGCAACGGCACCCTGGACTCCGCGATAGTCCAGCGCAAGCTGCAGCAAATCGCGGGTGTCAGCCGCGTGATACCCAAGGCAGACGGCCAGAAGCGCGTCATATTTGAAGTGGAGGCGAACAGGGCCGTCCGGGGCGACGTCGCTCGCGCCGTGGTCGAATCGGGCTGGGATTTGAATGAGCTTCGGCCCGCTGCGCTGAGCCTCGAGGAAATCTTCCTGCAACTGACGGGATCGGAAGCGCCCGCGGAAATGGAAGCTGTCGCCGCAGGAGGAACGAATTCATGAAAAACATCTGGATCATTTGCCGCAAGGAATTGCGCAGCTATTTTGTATCTCCGGTCGCCTACATTTTGCTGGTGATGTTCGCGGTGATTTTCGGCTTCTTCTTTTGGAACTCGCTGGGCTATTTCGTGAACATGGCCATGGAAGCGACGCTCGAAGGCGAACAGTTTCCGATGAACATCAACGAGCAGGTCATGCGGCCGCTGCTCGCCAACGTCAACGTCATCGGGCTGTTCTTCATTCCCTTGATCACCATGCGCCTGTTTGCGGAGGAGAAGCGCAGCGGCACGATCGAACTGCTCACCACATCGCCCATCACGGACGTGGAGGTGATCATTGGGAAATGGCTGGCCGCGGTGATCATGTACTCGTTGATGTTGCTGACGACCGTGTTGGATGTGCTGTTCCTGTTCCGGTACGGCAATCCGGATTGGAAGCCGCTGGCCATCGGTTATCTGGGACTTCTTTTGCAGGCGGGCGGGCTGATCGCCATTGGAACGTTTATTTCCACGCTGACGAAAAATCAAATCATCGCCGGCGCCGTGACCTTTGGGGTTTGCCTGCTGCTGTGGGTGCTGGGCTGGGTGAGCCAGTATGAAAATGCCACCTGGGCGCAGGTGCTTTCGTATATGTGCGTAATTACGCATTTTGATTCGTTCGCCAAAGGCGTGCTCGATTCCAAAGACGCCATTTTCGATGTGACGGTCATTTTTCTGGGGTTGTTTTTTACAGCGCGCTCGATGGAATCGATGCGGTGGAGGTCGTAAGTGAATCGCAAGTGGATTGAAGCACGACAAACCAAGTACGCGGCCTACGTGACGATGTATATCCTCGTAACGCTGTGCATCATTACGGTGGCCAACCTTCTGGCCAACCGGTACAACAAGTCCTACGATTCGACGTCCAACAAACGGTACAGCCTCTCCGACCAGACCGCAAAGATCGTGAAGGGCTCGTCGCAACCCATAGCGATTACTTACTTCGACAAGTCGACCAGTTTCCAAACCGGCAAGGATTTGCTGGACCGCTACGCCACGATTTCGCCCAAGGTCCATCTCGACTACGTCGATCCCGACAAGAACCCCAACGCGGCGCGGGCCGCGGGCGTCACCAAATACGGCACTACCGTGGTGCAAATCGGCGCCAAAAAAGAAGAAGCCAAGAGCACGACGGAAGAAGATGTGACGGGCGCGATCATCCGGGACCTCAAGAGCAGCACGCGCACGGTTTGCTTTGTGACGGGCGGCGGCGAGCGGCAGATTGACGACACGGATCGCCCGGGCCTTTCGCATCTCAAGGATTTATTGACCAAGGACGACTACACCTCGAAGTCAATCAACTTGCTCGAAAAGGCGGAGGTTCCCTCGGAATGCACGGTGGTGGTGGTCGGGGGCCCCAAGAGCGACTACCAGCAAAGCGAAGTGGATGCCATCAAGAAATATGTGGAAGGCGGCGGACGGGCCATGTTCCTGCTGGACCCGCCGTTGAAAATTGGGCGGCCCACCGCAGATAACGAAGCGCTGGACAGTGCGCTGCAAGGCTGGGGCGTCAGCGTGGAAAAAAATCTGCTGCTGGATTTAAGCCCCGTGGGCCAACTGCTGGGGATGGGTCCGACCGTCGCACTCGTATCCACGTACGATTCGCATCCCATCGTGAACGAAATGAAAGGCACGGCGACCGGGTTCCCTTTGTCGCGGTCCTTGACGATCAAGAACACGGACAAGACCACGGTGCAGAAGCTGTTTGAATCCTCGGATTCGAGCCTGGCGACAACCAAACTCGATACGCCTAACGTGAATCCGAATGATCCGAAGAACGCCCACGGACCACTGACGATCGCCGCCGCCGGCACCTACAACACCGGCAAGGAAAATTCGGAGGGACGCTTCGTCGTCGTTGGCAGTTCCTCCTGGGTTGCCAATTCTTTCCTCTCGTTCAACGGCAATAGCGACCTGGCGATGAACGCGATGAACTGGCTTTCCTCGGATGAGGACTTGATCTCCATTCGGCCGAAACCGCCGGAAGACCGCAAAGTCAATATGACCGGGGCGCAATTCAATTGGGTCCGCCTCAGCAGCCAGTTCCTCCTGCCGGGAGCGCTTTTGCTGGCAGGTCTCTCCGTGTGGTGGCGGAGGAGGTAACGGCAACTTCGATTTTTCAATTTCACCGCGAGACAAACCTATGCAGAAGATGCGACAGCTGATCGTAGCGACCTTTGTCCTGTTAGTGCTCTCCGGCACGCTGTATTGGTCCAACCGCCGTAAGCCCGCGAGCGATAGCGTGAATGCCAGCCCGAGCACGACGAACGCCAAGGTTATTTCCCTGACTCAGGACGACATCTCCAAACTGGAAATCAAGAAAAAGGATGGCGACGACGTCGTTCTGAATCGCGCCGGCGCGTCGAATTGGAAAATCACTTCGCCCAAACCTCTGGTCGCCGATCAGGAATCGGTTTCGACGGTTCTGTACAATTTGTCGCCGATGGACGGCGCCACGCTGATTGACGATAAGGCCGCCGACCTGAAGCAATTCGGTTTGGCGGAGCCCGAAGCGCGGGTATCGGCCACCGGAAAAGACGGCAAGACGCAAACCATTCTGGTCGGAGACGAGACGCCCACGGGCGACTCCGCCTACGTCATGGTTTCCGGCGATTCAAAAGTCTATTCGGTTCCCAAGAATACGAAAACGAATCTGGACAAAGGCCTGAAAGATCTTCGCGATAAACGCCTGATGCCTGTGGATTTCGACAAGCTGGCCGGCGTGGAAATCAGCGGCGCGAAGTTGCACTTGAGCTTTGGTTCCGATAACGGGAAATGGACCGTTCGCAGTCCCGCGAATTTGCGCGGAGACACTTCCAAGATGGAAACGATTATCGAAAAGCTGCGCACAGCCACCATGGACCCGAGCACTTCGGACGCGGACATGAAAAAGGCCGCTTCCCTGTTTGCTTCGGGCGCGCCGATCGCGACCTTGAAGGCCACGGACGCTTCGGGCTCCCAGGAACTGCAAATTCGCAAGGCTGCGGACGGCTTCTACGCAAAAACAACCGCGATGGACGGCGTGTATAAAGTGCCGAACGAGCTGGGCGACGCGGTGAACAAGGATGCGGAAGATTTTCGCGAGAAGAGAGTCTTCGATTTCGCGGAGCAGGATCCGGACAAGGTGGAAATGCACGACGGATCAAAGGGATATTTCCTTACGCGCAGCGGCGAGGATTGGTGGTCTGACGGGAAAAAGATGGATGCGGTAACCGCTCAAGAATTCCTGCGCTCGATTCGCACACTGACGGCTACGAAATTTGCGACAACCGGATTTTCCGGTCCGCAGCTTTCCATCGTGGTGACTTCCACAGACGGCAAGCGCATGGAAAAAGTGGATATTGCCAAGAGCGGAAGCGGGTACCTGGCGAAGAGAGCGGACGGGCCGGCGCTGTTTGTGGTGGACGCGAAGAGTGTCGAAGATATTCAAAAGGCCGCTGGCGGATTGAAACCGGCTGACGCTCCTCCGGCAAAAAAGTAGCGCAAACTTCAGGTTGCGGGGGTTAGTCCTCGGAAGGACTTAAATCCACAGGCTGAAGCCTGCGCTACTTAAATCCAAAGGTTCTTATGCGTTCGGGTACCAATCGAGCAGGCGGACGTCGATTCCTGTGCCGTCCAGCGCTTTCTTAAATACCGCTGTATCCTGCCCTTTGTAGTGATAGGGGATGGCCACCTTGGGGTGAAAGGCCTTGACGGCATCGGCGGCTTCTTCCGGCGTCATGGTGTAGGGCAAATTCATGCAAATGAAAGCGACGTCGATGTTCTTTAGAGCGCGCATTTCGGGAATGCCTTCGGTGTCGCCCGAAAAATAGAAGCGCTTGCCTCCGTAGGTGAGCACGTAGCCGTTGCCGCGCCCTTTATCGTGAAACACTGTCCCGGGCTTGGGGCCTCGCGAGGCCGTGGTGTTGTACATGGGGATGGCTTCGATGGTCCAGGCGCCCCAGGTGGTCTTTTCGCCGTTGCCGATGACCTTGGCGGTTGTCACCGTCTTGGCGACAGCTGCCGGGGCGATGATCTCTGTGCCGGCCTTGCTCTCAGCCTTGATGAGGTCCGGATCCAGGTGGTCGCCATGGATGTCGGTAATCAAGATCAGGTCGGCTTGCGGTAGCCCGGCGAAATTCGCAGGCTTGGCCGGGTCGACAACGATAATCTTGCCGCCTGCTTCGATCTCCAAGGACGCGTGGTAGACGGGTGTTATCTTCACCGGACCCGCGGACGTATCGAACGTCTGGACCGGCCGCATCTGCGCATGCGCGCCCGCCGCGAAGGCCAGCATGGCGGCACAAGCAAATATACTAACAATTGATTTCATATCTCACTCCTGTGGGGAATTCCACCCTAAGCGTGCGGAATCTTAGCACGCGTGCCGCGGCCCATACAATGCTCATCGCCCGCGTCCTGCATAGCGGGGGCATCTTGCTCGTCCCAATGCGAGAGGAGGCTGGCAGAATTCAAGTGGCACGCCAAGGCGTGGAGCCGGCGGGGCGCCCGGCGCTACCAAAATCATCGACCCGCGGAAATATTCAAGAAGTTTGGAACCGCCCGGCCTGACCTGCCTTGCCCGGGAAATCGCCCGATTCTGTCCATGTTACTGGTACAGGTTCCACCTGTACCAAGGGACAGCTAGCTCTTTCGCAATCCTTGGCGCATGTTCCCGCGCGACACACTTTCACCGCGTAAAATAGGCGTACGGGTCCTCGGCCTATTCATCATCGGAGCGAAACTACATCATGAGCAACACTCCCTACACAGTGGCTCGAACGACTCCCCGTTTCGCGTTTATTGCCGAAGCTGAAATCGTGGGAATGAAGGATCACGCGCGCGTTTCGGAATTGAGCGCGCGCGGCTGCTACATCGATTCCATCAACCCGCTTCCGAAAGATACTGACGTCCGCATTCGCATTCGGTATGGCTGCAGTACGTGCGAGTTTTCCGGCACGGTCATCTACACGCATGCCGGGTTCGGCATGGGCGTAGCGTTCGGAGAGTTGACCGGCGAGCAACGCTCCACACTGGACGTGTGGCTGGACGAGTTGGCCCGAAAACTGGATTGAGAACGCTCGACCTTAAGTGAAGTGACCGGCCCCGAATTTGCTGCGGTTCAAGCCATGCGATCGCACAGCTGGAGGCTGCCATGCCGCTATTCATCCAAAACGATCTTGTTCTGCTTTTTCTGAAAATTTATGGCGCGCTCTTTATATTGGGGCCCATCGTGCTGCGCGCCACGTTCCGGTTCAAGGCCAAACTGGATCCTCAACTGGTGCCCCTAGAAACGCTTCCACCGGATGTCCGGCAATTCATGACGGCCCGCGTTGCGGCCATTGCAGGCCTCGGATTTGAAGAAATCGGGTATATAAATCTTGGGACCATGGCTGGCGGCACGCAGAGCTACATGGCGCTGCTCAGCAATTCCACGACACTCGAGTGGGCGGACGTTTCCGTGGTCAAATCCGCGAAGCAGATGAAGGGATACTCCGAATTTATTACCCGCTGTTCGGATGATGCGCAGGTGGATACGAATACCAATGCCACGGCTCCAGTTTTGTTTCCCTGGCCTTGCTATCACGTCTTCCGATTTCCCCAGGTCAATGACGCGTTCACGCTCTACCGCGCGCATCGGATTTTAGTGCAACAATACACGGGCGGGTCTAGACCGGAATTACCGGCCAAGGGACAGGAGTTGGCTGAATTGAAGCGGCGTCTGGAGCGATTTGGAGCGCGCCAGCAGGAGCGCGGGTACATGTACCTGGATCCCTCGGGCGACTATTTCCGTCTAACCTGGAAAGGGGCCATTGTGGGAGCCTGGCGCTCGATCTGGCCGATTTCCTTGCTCAGGAATTTATGGATGCAAAGCCGGAGCCAAACGCAGCTCCGCTCACTCGGCGTTGCGCAAGTTCGTTCCACTTAGAATCCAGCTCATTTATGGCACGGAATCCAACCTAGACAGGGCGTCAGGGGCGAAAGCACTTGTTTGTCGAGTCCCTGAAAGCCGAGCTGAACAGGTCGCGGGAAAAGGGCCTCATTCCTTTTGTCATTCCGAGCGAAGCGAGGAATCTCTCTTCGATTTGGCCCCATGAAAAGAGAGAGAGTCCTCGCTTCGCTCGGAATGACAGAATTCTGGTGGATTTTTTCCGCAGCCTGTGGAGCCGCGACCTACAAAGACGATTTATGAAATCGCTTCTCGTCAAAACTTTACAAGAACATTTCTTGGCCCGAAGGAAGCTTGGGCCTTGGCGTCCCTTGACGTTGCCATTTGGCTCCGATACTGTTGCGATGTTTCTCGAACAATTGCGCGAGCTACTCCACTTCCATCAAATGAGGAAATGATTCGACATGCCTGCTTCCTATCGTGCACAACACATTGGCAGTTTGCTTCGCCCGCCGTCGTTATTGCGGGCGCGCGCGGCACATGAAGCGGGAAGCCTCCCCCTGGAAGAGCTTCGCGCCGAAGAAGACCGCGCGATTCTTCAAATCCTCGAAAAGCAACGCCAAATCGGCCTGGACGTCGTGACCGACGGTGAAATGCGCCGAGGCTCATGGCTCACCGACATGGCGGAAGCGGTCGACGGCTTCGTTTCCGAGCGCGTGCCCCTGGAATGGAAAGGGCCGGGCGGACGCGTGGAAGGGAGCACGGCGCTTGCGGCAGGGGCGAAACTCAGGAAGCTCCGCAAAATGACGGGGCATGAAGTTCCATTCTTGAAAAAGAACACGCACGGGCCGTTCAAAGTGACACTGCCCGCGCCATCGAATTTCATGCTGGCAAGCTACAAGAAGGGCGTCACCGACAAATTTTATCCGACGCATTCCGACCTGCTGAACGACATCGTGGAAATTGTTCGCGATGACGTGAAATGGCTGGTCTCGGAAGGCGTCCAATATATTCAGTTCGACGCGCCATTCTACTCCCACTACCTCGACCCGCTGCAGCGGGCGCGCATGAGGCAGGAGGGCCGGAGCCCGGACAAGGAGCTTGAAAATGCGGTGGCCGGAGACAATGCCGCGTTGCGCGAAGTGCCTCGCAGCAGCGTCACCGTCGGCATGCACATCTGCCGGGGCAACAACCGGAGCCGCTGGTTCACAGAAGGAGGCTACAACGCCATCGCCGAAAAGTTATTCGGGCAGCTGCAAGTGGACCGCTTTCTTCTCGAATATGACACCGCGCGTTGCGGCGGATTCGAGCCGCTGCGCCTGGTTCCCCGGGGGAAAAGCGTAGTGCTCGGCTTGATCACCACGAAAGAGCCGAAACTGGAAACGCAAAATGAATTGCGGCGGCGAATCAGCGAGGCTTCCAAGTTCGTGCCGCTTGAAAATCTGGCGCTCAGCCCGCAATGCGGCTTCGCCTCCACGGCCGCCGGTAATTTGCTTTCCGTGGACGAGCAATGGAAAAAACTCGAACTGCTGGTGGACACTGCTCGCAAAGTCTGGGGCACGTCGTAGCCCGCGACACCTCTTTCAATCCGATCACGGGCTGCCATGTAGCGCACTGCGATTCCCGCATGGCAGCCCTTCCGTTCCAATCAGAGCGATCGCAAGAACAAAATCAGGCTCTGCTTGTCTTGAAGCGATAGCTGTTCGTAATTTTGAATGACCCGGTTGGCCTCGCTTCCAGAACTAGCGTGCTCTCGAATGGCTTGGAGCAGGTTCGATGCGCGCCCATCGTGCAGGAAAAACACACGCTGGCCGACTCCCCACAAGGGCGCCGTGCGGAATTGGTCCGGGCCGGCATTCCCCTGCGAGATGCCGTCCGCGAGGTTACTCCCCATATGATGCAAGGCCAGATCGGAGAAGAGATTGGCTTGCACTTGCGAGAGGCCTGGGGCCATTTCAGAAGTGGCCGTGGTCATCGAGGGAGTGTGGCAGTTCGCGCATCCGATGGCCGCGAAGACCGCTCTGCCCGACTGAATCTGCGATGAACAGCCAGTCCCTGTGCAGGCCGGAATCGGCTGGTCCAGGAAGCGCATGAAATTTGCAAAGGAGTTGACGTCGGAGGAAACCTGAGTGGGGTCCGAGGACTCAAATATCGTCCGGTCCTCCGGAGTGGGGTTGAAGATACAGCCGGGCGGAATTGTAGCCGACGGATATCCGCGCTCGTTGGGGAAGAGTTCGTTGGTTACGCCCATCTCCACGTTGTAGGCTTCCCCCGCGAAGATGACCAGGGACTTGTTCTGCGCCTTCCAGCCGAAGCGGGTGATGGAACCGTCGTTGCCGCTGCGATTCGGAACGCCCGCGATACCCAACTGGCGGCTGGCCGAGGCGGCGAGATTGGCCAGGATCGCCGCATCGGGGATGTTCTCGATCATGCCCGCGCCGAAGACCGGTGTGGGGATGCGAAAACTAAGGTTGCCATTGGCAGCTTCGGCGGCGAAGTCAGGCTGCCCCATGGTGCAGCCTGTCGCGTCCTTTCGGCCGGTAATCGTGAACAGGTCGTGCACGCCGCCATCCGATTTGAAGCGTGCCTCACGCACCGGGCCATCCGCAGTGACAAAGAACGGGATGGTGTTGCTGCCCCCCATGAACTGGCCTACGGTAAACTGCGGATTTTGCCCAACAACTTGCCCAACAAAGGGGAATGCGTTCATGCTGGGGGAAGTTCCACCCGCTGCAGGCTGTGAGTGGCATGAACCGCAGGAATTACTATTGAACGTCGGCCCGAGCCCGCCGTTACCAGGCGAGGTTAGAGCGACGTCTTCCACTTCGATAAACTGCGACAATCCATTTTGGAAGAACGCGGTCTGCTGTGGCGAAAGGCCTTGGATCGGATTGCCCGGATTGGTTGGAAAGGCCGAATTGCCCGAGGCTCCAAAACCGGCGCGAGGGCCCGGGTCCAGGCTTTCCAGATTGCCTCCTTGACCTTGGCCGCCTTGACCTCTCTCCTGGCCCGGTTGTTGGGCTAAAGCACCCGCCGTGGCAAGGCAAACCGCAAGAAGGAAGAACGTCACGGACAAGCCTCGCAAGACGCGCACCTGCTGCTTCACGAAAATGTCCCAGGTCTTCCCTGAGGGTTGCACAACGTAGACTTTTTTCATGGCTACCCCTTCCTTCACCTGACGTGAGCTGGGAAGCGACGAACGCCAAGCGAGACCTGTGCTGCCTCGCTCGGATTCACCGGAAAAGCCTGAGCCAAAAAATAAAATCACGCTGTCTGCCGGACATGCTTCGTTTGCTGTATTCGACCCATCCTGTGCACAGGTCAGGACAGGCGGCCCTCCTTAGGGGAAAAACTTCCTCTGATGCAACGGCTGTTATCTTTTCCCCAAAGCTTTGCGAGTGAACGCAGACGATATTCGGTATCGAAGGTCACAGTCTCCTGTCCCGAGGGACAGAATCGGAAGGGGGCGAAGTCACGTCATGAGGTGCTATCGGCAACCTGTACTTTGACCTTAAATCCACATTTCAAATTTGAACTCCACTGACGAAACTTGCAGATGCGCGCCGTCATCTGTGTTTATGCGGTTTCTAAAGTGATGAGACCGATCTGGGCGTGCACACCCTTTGGATGAGAAACTAAATCAGCTCTTTCAGCTTTCCTTTAACGCCTCTCTCAAGGTCGATTCCCTAGTTTCCCGCGTGACTAGCAGCGGATCTGAGCGTAGCGGGTGGCGACCGGTAGTGCTAGGACGGAGGGCGCGAAATGTGCGGCCTAGAGAGCCAAGAGAGAAGGGTCGGAGCGGTGTCTGAGAAATCGACCGCGCGACAGCAAGCTGGGCTTGGGAGACGTGCCAGTACAAGCAGGGGGGACTCCGCCGATCTCGCTGGAGCCTGCTCTGCAGCGAAATTCGTTGTGGAGAGGGCAGGAGAGGAGTACCATGCGCCAGAAATTGCGTTTAATCGGAAATGCTAGGATTCATGGCGCTGTAGCTATTCTTGTTTCCTCCGGGGCGTCAAAATTGGCGGACACAAGACATTTTGGAAGACTAGCGGGCACCGCCGTCGCTGTTCTGGGCGTTGCCGCAGTATTTATATATTTAGGCGGCTGGTTCAATCCTGAAGCGTTGACGCCCGCACGTTTCGCCGACGGCTTTGAGCGCTCCGGTGGAATCCATTCCGGTTTTCGCCGCAATCATGCCAAGGGCGTTTGCGTCAGCGGGTCTTTCGAGAGCAACGGCCGGGGCACGCGCCTATCAAAGGCCGTAGTCTTCAACGCTGGACGTATCCCAATCCTTGGCCGCTTCTCACTGGCAGGCGGCAATCCCGATGTTGCCGACGAGCCCGAAATGGTCCGTGGTCTCGGACTTTTGTTCAACCTGCCCGACGGTGAAGAATGGCGCACCGCCATGATCAACACTCCGGTATTTGCGCTTAATACCCCACAGGCTTTTTTCGACAGATTAGTTGCGACGCAGCCGGACCCCCAGACAGGCAAACCCGATCCGGAGAAAATGGCGGCTTTTTTGGCGAGTCATCCGGAAACCGTGCAGGCGACAAAGATTATTCAAAGCCATCCCGCGTCATCGGGCTTCGAAAACAGCGCATACTACGGTCTGAATGCCTTCTGGTTCATGGACGCAAGCGGAAGATCGATACCCGTCCGCTGGTCTTTGGCGCCAGTGCAGGCGTTTGCACCCGCGAATACTACCGGATCTGCCCGACCGGACAAAAATTACCTATTCGATGCGTTGATCGCAGGCATCCTTCAGCAACCGCTGCAGTGGCACCTGATCATCACCATTGGCCAGGCAAACGATCCGACCAACGATGCCACCATCCCTTGGCCCGACGCTCGGGAGCAGGTGGATGTGGGGACCCTGACGCTGGATCACGTGGAGAGCGAGGAAACCAACCCATGCCGCGACATTAATTTCGATCCCTTGGTTTTGCCGGGAGGAATGGCGCCGTCGGATGATCCTCTGCTTAGCGCTCGTTCGGCGGTCTATTCCCAGTCATTCACCCGACGCTCAGGCGAGAAAAAGCTACCGAGCGCGGTCACGCCTTCCGAGGTGCGAAAGTGAACATGAACGTGGCCACCGGTCAGCGGCAATTCACAGCTCTCATGCGGTTGTTTCACTGGCTCACGGCCGCACTGGTGCTGACGATACTCGGCATTGGCGTCGCGATGGTGGCATCGCTCGCCGACTACCATCGTTTGGTGGCCATTCACCGGCCGTTGGGTATTCTCATACTGATTGTAGTGGTGATTCGCTTCGTCAACCGCCACAACTCCAAGCTGCCCCCGTTTCCCGCCACCATGTCGCCTCGAGAGCGCTCGGTTGCCTCGGCGTCTGAACTCTTTTTGTATGCTCTGCTGGTGGTGCAGCCGCTGGTCGGTTGGGGAATGTTGTCAGCAGCGAGCTATCCCATCACGCTGACCGGGTCGATTCACCTCTTCCCCATACTTCCCCACAACGTGATGTTGTACGCAGTGTTGCGCAGGGCCCATACGGTATTGGCTTACCTCTTGTTCTTGACGTTCCTCGCCCATTTTGGGGCCGTTTTGTTTCACTCCTGGGTCATGCGAGATGGAACCTTCAGCCGTATGGCGCCGTGGAAGGTTCGTGCGCACTAGCGACCTCACCCGACAGTTCAACTGATGATCGGGCTTGCCCGAAGGTGGCAGCTACTTTCCGAAAAGTTCCACTCGCTCGGAATCCGTCGATCGTGAGACCCAACGCGCGAGACACCGCTAAACGCAAACTTAAGAACGAACTGTGATAGGGAGCTGAGTGTATTCGTGATTGCATTTATACCTTGACCTTAACCGGCCCTAAAAGAGCAAAAAAATCAGATTAAATGGTCTTTATGGCCTGTCCGGCGATTGCGCTCAGGGATTTGGGAGTGCAGGAAAACTCGACAGGATTTGCCGGCGGCATTTACACTGATTGCCGAAACTGTAAGGCGTAGCTTGAATCGAAAGGAGTCTGGATGCCCAGCGTTACCTATGTTTCTTCGGATGGAATTTTCCGGAAGGTTGACGTGCCTCCCGGCATGTCGGTCATGCAGGCTGGCTTGAATCACAAGGTCGCGGGAATTCTCGGCGAATGTGGCGGGAATTGCATGTGCGCCACCTGCCATGTCTACGTGGATGCCTCGTTTCTGAACCGGATTCCGCCCCTGACAGACAATGAGAAATTCATGCTGAGCATCGCCGCGGAAGGACCTGAAACCAACAGCCGGCTGAGCTGCCAGATCAAAATGACGGAAGAGTTGGACGGAATCATTGTCCGGCTCCCCCGCAAACAGAAGTGAATCGCAGGAAACAATTCCAGCAGGAAGGATGTGGCGCGCTTATGAAATCACGCAAATTCGCAGAACCTTTCCGGATCGCAGACGGAGCGCGTTTCCGTCTGAAGGATTTCGATCCGGCGGATACGCTCGGCTTGAAATCGAAAGAGCACGCGAAAGAAGCGCTGGAGCAAGGGATCGTCCGCCTGGCGAATTTGCAGGAAAAACTCTATGCCCAGGATCGTTGGGCCATCCTCCTGATATTGCAGGCCATGGATGCCGCCGGAAAAGACAGCACCATCAAGCATGTCATGTCCGGAGTAAATCCCCAGGGATGCCAGGTCAATGCATTCAAGGCCCCTTCAGCCGAGGAATTGCAGCATGATTTTATGTGGCGAACCTCGCGTTCGCTCCCGGAACGCGGCAAGATCGGAATTTTCAACCGGTCGTATTATGAAGAGGTCCTGGCTGTCCGCGTCCATCCGGAATTTCTGGCCCGCCAGAGAATTCCCACGCAGTTGATGCCGGATGATATCTGGAAGAAGCGTTTTGAGGACATCAACGCATTCGAGCGGTATCTTTCGGGAAACGGGTTCGTGGTGCTGAAGTTTTTTCTGCATCTTTCAAAAAAAGAGCAAAAGTGCCGGTTTCTGGAGCGGCTGGAAGACCCGAAAAAAAACTGGAAATTTTCGATCAGCGACGCACTGGAACGGCAACACTGGGACAAATATATGAAGGCGTACGAAGACATGATCCGGAATACGAGCACGAAACAGGCTCCGTGGCACGTGATCCCCGCCGATCACAAATGGTTCGCGCGCCTGGTGGTGGCGGAAGCCACGATCGAGGCGATGGAGAATTTGGATCTCTCGTTCCCCAAAATGGACGCGGAGAAACGAAAAGAATTGAAGGATGCCCGCACCGCGCTCGAGCATGAGCCCTAAACACCGCGCTTGCCTCGCCAAGCCAGGACGCCAATGCATTGTCGAGACAAATTATTTACAAATAGCCGCAGTGCCGGAGAACAACTCCCCCTTTCACGATGGCATCCAATAGTTTAATCGTGACTAAACGTAGCGAGGTCATCGTTGTCGGAGCGGGACCAGCGGGCATTGTCGCGGCGATCGCGGCTCGCCGACTGGGATTACAGGTTGCAGTTCTGGATTCCCGAATGCCACCAATCGACAAGCCCTGCGGAGAGGGCATCCTGCCCCGGGGCATTGCCGCTCTAAGAACGCTCGGCATCTCCTTGCCGCCTGAAAGCGCCTTTCCATTCCGGGGAATCAGGTTTGTGGACTCGGAACATTCCGCGCGGGCGGAATTTGCGGGCGGATTGGCCTATTCCGTGCGGCGTGTAAAGTTGCATCAGCATCTCGTCAACCACGCCAGCGAGGCGGGTGTGGAGTTCCGCTGGGGCGCGCGCGTAATGGAAATCGAGAAAGAATTTGTGAGGACTGCGAAAGAGAAGTTTTCCTATCGCTGGCTTGTCGGCGCCGATGGCCAGAATTCGCGGGTCCGCAAATGGGCGGGGCTTGATTCGCGCATCGCCCCAAGGAAACGATTCGGCTTTTGCAACCACTTTCAAGTGAAGCCGTGGTCGGACATGGCGGAGGTTCATTGGGCGCCAGGCTGCCAGATATTTATCACGCCGATGACCGGCCAGGAGGTCGGCGTTGCCGTAATCTCGCGCGATCCCGGACTGCGGTTTGAAGGGGCGTTGATGCGATTCCCAGCCCTCGCAGAAAAACTACGGGGCGCGACGCCTACGACGAGGGAATTGGGCGACATTACCAGCCTTCGAGTTTTGCCGGGTGTTGCGCGAGGTCGTGTGGCGCTGGTCGGGGACGCTTCGGGAACGGTGGACGCGGTGACCGGCCACGGCCTCAGCCTCTCGTTTCAGCAAGCCATTCCTCTCGCCGAGGCCATACGGCTAGACGACCCGGCGCATTATCAGCATGCCCACAAACATATCGCGGCCGTGCCCGTTGCGATGTCTCGACTCATGCTCCTTATGGCCGGGAGCGATTGGATCCGCCGCAAAACACTTCGCTTATTTCAGGAAACGCCAGGCTTGTTTTCAAAATTACTGGCCATTCACGTGGAGACGGCGCCGCTCTCTTCGGTTGGCATGGCTGAAATTGCCGGTTTCGGCTGGAAATTCCTCAGGACATAATCCCGATGATTCGCACAATCCATTCCCCGCAACGATACTTTTTTCTGCCTATGTTTGCGGCCTTCGCCGGGCTGGCCGCGCTCATTTTTGCGCCCGCATCCCGGGCGCAGGAATCCGTTGTGCAACTCGACCCCGCCCGGACGAAGATCGAATTCTCGCTCAGCGGCAACTTCCACACCGTTCATGGAAAATTCGATCTCAAGAGCAGCACGATCCATTTCGATCCTTCCTCCGGCAAGATAAGCGGCTCCATTATCGTGGACGCGACCAGCGGCGACAGCGGCAACGGTGGCCGCGACAAAAAGATGCATCGCAAGATCCTCGAAAGCGCCAAATTCCCGGATATCGTTTTCACGCCGAGACAAATCACCGGCACGGTCGCCGCGGATGGCGCTTCCAAAGTGGAGGTTGCCGGCCAATTCCGTTTGCACGGGCAGGATCATGACCTGACGCTTCCGATGGACGTCAAGATGGACGGACAGAATCTGCAGATCGCAACTCACCTCGAGATTCCCTATGTGCAGTGGGGATTGAAGAATCCGAGTAATTTCCTTTTGCGTGTCAACGACAAGGTCGACATCGAAATCGAAGCCTCGGGCCGCGTGAAATCCGGAGAAACTCCCTAGGCGGAAGCGATTCCCGCTGTCTGGATTGCCCGGGACATCGCGCCGATGAGCGGCGCATCTTCGTTCAAGACCAATTGAATTGGAATTTGCGCAAGGAGCGCGGCAAATTTTTCCTTCTCGCAGAAAGCCCGGAAAAACGAGCCGTCTTCCATCTTCTTGCGGATTTTCACGGCAATGCCGCCGGCTACCCAGACTCCTCCCCGCGCCAGGGACTTCAAAGCCAGATTGCCGGCCTCGGCACCATACATGGACACCCAGAGGTCGAGCGTCTGGACGCAAACCGGGCATTGCCCGGCCAGGGCCAGGCCTGTAATCTCGGGTGCGGCGTCCGCTTCGGGCCCCGCGAAAGAGGGATGTTGCACCGATTCATTGAGAAAATCATGGATGGACCGAAAACCGCGCCCCGAAAGAATCAATTCCACGCTCACAAATTCGTTGCGTTTTTTCATATAACGCAAGAACTCGATTTCCTGTTCCGTGCGCGGCGCAAAATCCGTGTGGCCTCCTTCTGTGCCGGAAACCAGGTGCCGCGCGCCGTCCCAGAAAAGGATGGCCTCGCCCAAGCCTGTGCCCGCGGCGAGCAATGCCTGATTGGATTGCGCGGCAGGCGTCCCGCGGTTGAGGATGGCAAGTTCCGATGGCGGCAGATGCGGCAAACTATAACCGGTTGCCTCCAGATCATTGAGCAAGGCGATGTGCCGGGTTCCGAGTTGCCTGGAAAGCGCGGCGGCATCCACGATCCACGGCAAATTGGTAGCCTTGACTCGATGGTCGATGACCGGCCCGGCCACGCCGAACCCCGCCGCTTGGATTGATTGCGCACCAGAACCTTTTAATTCCGTCCGGCTATCGGCCAAAAATTTCGCAATCATTTCATCAAAGGCGGGAAATTCGCGGCTTTCGTAACGTTGGTCGATTATTTTTCGGTGGGACTTGCCGTGGATTTCGTACAGCGCCAGATTGCATTTGGTGCCACCAATATCCCCAGCAAGAATCACGGGATTCCCTCCGGTCTGCTGCGAGTAGTCGCCGCGGGCTTCGTCGCGGAAGAAGCTTTGGCGGATGCGACAGGCGAGAGCATCGCGGCTGCGGATTTGTCAACGAGAAAGAGCTTTACCCCGGGATTCCGCGGCTGCACAAGTTGCGCGGGATAGGGAGGGTCGGGATTTTCCTCCAATACGGCGCGCAGGATTTCCGCCTTTTCCGAACCCACTACCAGAAAGACAACGCGCAACGCCGCGTCGAGCACCGGCAAGGTCAGCGTCATGCGGCGCATATTCATTTTCGTGACCAAAGGCGTGCTGACCCAGCGCGACGTTTGACGCGGTCCGCGCGTGCCGGGAAACAGGGACGCGGTGTGGCCGTCTTTTCCCAGACCCAGAAAGATCAAATGAAAACGCGGGAATCCGCGGTCATCGAGTTCGAGGTACTTGCGCAGAAGCTCTTCGTATTCGTGCGCGGCGCGACCGATACCCGGCTTTTCGGCCTCCATGCGATGCACGTTGCCTTCGGGAATCGGAACTCGAATGAGCAATTCGCGGCGGGCCATTCCATAGTTGCTTTCGGCATTGGAAGGAGGGACGGCGCGCTCATCACCCCAGAAGACGTGCACTTTGGCCCAATCCACCTGGCCGCGAAATTCATCGGAGGCGAGAAGTTGGAACATGGCGCTCGGCGTGTTGCCGCCCGAGAGCGCTACCATGAACTGGCCATCCTTGGCAATCGATTGCCACGCGTATTCGACGAACAACCGGGCGGCCCCGCGCGCGACTTCCATGGGGTTGGGGTACACGTGCACGCCCGGAAGTATCTCCGGGGGAACGCTGTTATGGATTCCGCCAGTGTCGGCCATCGCGCTCCAGCAATTCATCGGCTTCGTGAGGGCCCCAGGTGCCCGCCGCATAGTTGGGAAATTTGGGTTTGTTCGATTGAAAATAATTCAATATGGGATCCACGAGGGACCATGCGGCTTCGACGCCGTCGGCCCGGTCAAAAAGCGTCGCGTCGCCGCGCATGCAATCGTTGATCAGTGTCGCATAGGCGGATCGCTCGCCACCGCCAAAAGCCGCCTGATAACTGAAATCCATGGTAACCGTTTTCAATTTCATTTCCTGTCCCGGCAGCTTGGCGTGAAAGGAAATCGAAATTCCTTCGTCGGGCTGGACATTCAGCACCAGAGTGTTCGAGGATAAATCCTGGCCACGAAATACCAGGTGCGGCGCGCGGCGAAACTGGATGGCGATTTCGGTGACCCGTGAGGGAAGGCGCTTACCGGTTCGCAGATAAAACGGGACGCCGGCCCAGCGCCAGTTGTCGATCAGCAGACTTGCGGCGACGAATGTTTCCGTGGGCGAATTCTTGGCCACGCCGGGCTCGTTCAGGTAGCCGGCCAGCAAGGACGAATTTTTGGATTCGCCTCCCGGCCCGTATTGCCCGCGCACGACGTCCTTCTTGATGCTGGCCGCGGTAAACGGCCGGATCGATTGCAGGACCTTGATTTTTTCGTTGCGCACGGCGGTGGCATCGAAGGCGGCCGGCGGTTCCATGGCCACGAGCGAAGTCAGTTGCAGGACGTGGCTCTGGATCATGTCGCGCGTCGCGCCCGCAGTTTCGTAGAACGCCGCGCGCTGCTCGACGCCCAACGTTTCCGCCGCCGTGATTTGGACATGGTCCACGTAATTGCGATTCCACAGCGGCTCGAAAATGCCGTTGCCGAACCGCAAGACCATGAGGTTTTGCACGGTATCCTTGCCCAGGTAATGATCGATGCGGTACACCTGCGATTCGTCGAATGCTTTGAGTACGGTTTGATTCAGCTTTCGCGCCGAGGCCAGGTCGCGGCCGTAGGGCTTCTCGATGATGATCCGCGTCCAGGATTTCCCGTTGGGATTTTTCGCCAGGCCTGCCTTATCCAGCTGTTCAATAATTATAGGATAAATATCCGGCGGGGTGGCCAGATAAAAAAGGCGGTTTCCGTTCAGTTTGTGCGCGCGATCGAGTTCCTCGAGACGCTTCCTCAATTTCTCGAAAGATTCGGGATGATCATACTCGCCCGAAACGTATGCCAGGGCGTTGGCAAATTCCTTACACTCTTCTTCCCTCAGCGTGGCGGCGTCGGCGAACTTTTTTACCGAATCGACGGCCGCCTGCTGAAAAGCCTCGTCGGTCATGGGCGTGCGCGCAAAGCCGATGATGGCAAACCGGCGCGCCAGGCAATTCTGCGCGGCCAGCCCGTACAGCGCGGGGACCAATTTGCGGCGCGAAAGATCGCCGGAAGCGCCGAAGATGACCAGGGTACAAGGGTCGGCAGGAGAGATCGAACTCTTTCTCGTCGGCTCGGCCGTTTCAATTACCGCGCTATTGCTTGCCGTCATGTTCAGGCCCTCACTTTTTTGCGGCCGCTTTGATGGCGTGGCCGCCAAACTGATTCCGCATCGCGGCCAGCAGCTTGTCGGAATAGGAATCGGAATCGCGCGATGTTAGCCGCTGCAAAAGCGACAACGTGATGATCGGAGCCGGAACGTCGAGATCGATCGCCTCTGCCACCGTCCAGCGGCCTTCTCCGGAATCCGCAACATAAGGAGCGATGCCCGCCATCTCGGGGTTGTCTTTCAGCGCGATGCTCAGCAAATCCAGCAGCCAGGACCGCACTACGCTTCCGGTTCTCCAGATTTCCGAAACCTGGTGCATATCCAACGAAAATTCATTTTTCTTTTTCAGGATTGCGAAACCCTCGGCATACGCCTGCATCATTCCGTACTCGATCCCGTTGTGCACCATTTTCACGAAGTGGCCCGCGCCAGATGGGCCGACGTGACCCCAACCCTGGTCTTTGGCCGGCGCGAGTGTTTCGAGCAGCGGCCGCAAATACTCGACCGCGGCTTTCTCCCCGCCCACCATCATCGAGTACCCTTCCTTGAGTCCCCAGATTCCGCCGCTCGTGCCTACATCCACGAACCGGAATCCCTGCGCCTTCAGGCTGACTCCGCGGCGCTGCGTGTCTTTGTAATTGCTATTGCCGCCGTCGATCAGAATATCATCTTTTGAAATATGCGGAATGAGCGCGGCAATGGTCTCATCGACCGGAGCGCCGGAGGGAACCATGATCCAGATGGCTCGCGGCTTCCCCAACTTGCCGGCGAGGTTTGCCAGCGAATCGGCGCCTCCCGCGCCTACCGCCGTAACGCGTGCCACGGCGCCTGCGTCGCGGTCGTAGCCCACGACGCGATGCCCACCGCGCACCAGACGCTCGACCATATTCGCGCCCATGCGCCCCAGCCCAACCATTCCGAGTTCCATGCACGCCTCCGCTGCTAAGTTTCCGCGATGCTCACGCCGCTGGCCGCCAAATCGCGCCGCAACTGCCCCGCGTCTTGAAAATGAATCGTGCGCATGTGTAATTGCCGCGCGCACTCCAGATTCAGCTCCCGGTCGTCAATGAACAAACATTCGCCGGGACTGCGCTGGGTCACTTCGAGCGCTAGTTTATAGATGCCCTCTTCGGGCTTTCGGACTCCCAAATAGCAGGAACTGAAAAAAGCCTTGAATTCATGGCGCAAATTGAATTGACGGATGCGGTGCTCATTTAATTCCAGCGGCTCGTTGTTGATCGTCGCCTGCAGATACTTTCCGGTTGCGGCCACCCCGGAGAGAACCGCGCGCGACTCCGGGAATTCCGAGGACTGCGCGAAAATGAAATCCGTGAATTCCTCGCGTGTGAAATTTCGCTTGCGATAGAAAACCGTGCGCTGAAGGTAGGTGTCGAGAGTGATGCGGCCCGTTTCAAACGCGGGACTGGCCAGTTCGTGCCGGTCCTGAAAATCTTCCCAGTCGATCCCGAATTTCTGGGCCGCCGCGGCGCGCGCTCCGCGGTCCCAGCCGTTGGACAGGATCACGCCACCCACATCCCAGAATAACGCCGTGACCTCCGACATCGCGCCCCCTCAGAGCCCGTCGCGTGACCCGGATATTGTAAGCGAACTGGGCGAAATTACGCTGCCCGCTTCGAAAATCTTCCTCAGGTTCACCAAGTGCATGCCGGCCAGGCCAATAAGCCAGTTTCCGACAGGCGGTTCGCTGCTTTTATTGTTCTGAGCCGATCCGGCCCGAGGCGTTACCCAAGTTCATTTCCCAAAGCTGCGGGTCTGTAGACTAGGCCCTGTTACCCTGGAGTTGGTCTTCTCACCAAAGTGCCCGACGAGAGCGGAGCGGATCTATATTACGATCAACGCCTGCGCCCATCCAAAGCACGACACCGCCCCACAGGCCGGGCAACAAGCAGCGTATTGTTGCGGAGTTGCCCGTTTGGAATCGTCTCGCTACGCGCCTCTCTAGAAAAGTTGGCAACTGGCCCTTTTATTCGAGATCGCCCACCATCGGCCGAGCCGTATATTTTCGTTATCTATGCTACGGAATGCGTTCTAAGATAGAGAAGAATGAGTTATACGTTTTTCAGGTCCCGTTTCTTGCTCGCCATGATCCTGGTTGTGGTTCCCCTCCTTTCAGCGAAAATAGATAACATCTGCGCGCAGGATATGGGCAAGACAACACCATCGACCGGCGATTCGAGTCAATCATCGGAGAAGCCGCAGCCTCAGTCAGAGCCGCAGAGTGTTAGCGCACAAGCACCGGCCGCAGAACCGTCCACCCGCATCTCCGGCGAGGTGCAAGACGAGACCGGAGCAAAAGTTGCCGGGGCAGAGGTCAGCCTTGTCGACGCGAAGGGATCGCGGCGGAGCACTGTGGCGTCCGGCCCGGACGGCAATTTTGCTTTTGAGCCGATTCCACCTGGCTCCTATCGCGTTCTGATCAACGCCAAGGACCTCGAGCCCTTCGAATCCGCGGAGATTCTCGTTACGGTGCAAGAGGCGTATAAAATGCCGCCGATCCTGCTGCGAGTGGCAACAGCAAACACGCAAATGACAGTGCGCCCGATCGATGTGGTGGCCGCTGAGGAGATAAAGGCGGAGGAGCAACAGCGGTTAATTGGGATCGTTCCGAATTTCTATACGGTCTATATCTACGACGCTGCTCCACTGACCACAAGGCAAAAGTTCTCACTCGCTACCCACAGCGTCTTCGATCCTTTCGAGCTCGCCTCCGACGGCATTAATGCCGGCATCGCACAAGCGAAAAATAGCTACCCCGGATACGAGCAGGGCACCGAAGGTTACAGCAGGCGCTACGCGGCCGCGTTTGGCGACTCTCTGACGAGAAATTATCTGAGCCGCGCGGTTCTGCCCTCGCTCTTCCACCAGGATCCCCGCTACTTTTACCAGGGCTCGGGATCAACCAAGTCCCGCCTTGTGCACGCACTTAAATTCACGGTTGAATTACGCGGCGACAATGGACGCAATATGCCGAATTACTCTTTCTTTATCGGCACTGTTGGTTCGGGCCTCATATCGAACCTGTACTATCCTCATGCGGACCGGGGAGCCAGCTTGGTCTTCACCAACCTGGCTATCAGCCTAGCGGAACGTGCCGGTGAAAGTGTTTTTCGTGAGTTCGTCTCTAAGCGCTTTACGAAGAATGTACCACCTAACGCGAAGCCCTGAAATAAGGCAAGAATGTTCCGGTCGCATCGTACCCGTCCAAGACAGAGTCGAGGGAGTGGGCAAGGTTTGGTTTTCCTTGAGTCTTGCAGTATCGTAGGTAAGAACGGATTGCCCAAGTTCCCCTGTGGAGGATGCAGATGGCGGATGAATCCTGTGGCCCGACAAATACTGTGCCTGCCAGCGCGCCCGCAAAGCCTGGCCAGCGCATAGTCCATTGCGTGAAGTTTGACAAGGATATGCCCGGCCTCGAACGCATTCCCTGGAAGGGAGAGCTGGGCAAGCGCGTGTACGAAAACGTCTCGGCCGAAGCCTGGAAATTGTGGATTGAATACTCCAAGATGCTGGTGAATGAGTACCGGCTAAACCCGCTCGACCCGCAGTCGCAGAAAATCATGGAAGAGCAGATGGAGCAATACTTCTTCGGAGAGGGCGCCAAGCTGCCTGAAGGATACGTCCCGCCCAGGGCGAAAGGTTAACGTTTGTTCCCGTCGAGTAGCGCAGGCTTCAGCCTGTGGGTTTTGAATTTTCTGATGAAAAAATCCACAGGCTGAAGCCTGCGCTACTGATTGCTATGCGCCCTGCACCGTTCCCGTCACAGGATGCTGCACCGGCAATCGCTCGGCAATTTCAAATTTTAGCTGGCTATGCGCCTGGCGGAGGGCGGCTTCCACCTCGGCGGGCGATTTGGCGTGCGCGAAGAGGAACCCCAGATACGCCGCGCCCTCGGGCCACGCCGCAATGTGGTCATGCAGCCGCGCCGTGATTTGCACATCTTCGATTCCGGGCGTGGCGCGAGCTTGCGCTTCCCCCTCCACTTTTTCAAAAACGCCGGTCTTGGGCACGGGAATCATCATCACGCCGGAGGCGTCGTCTTCCCGATCGAGTTCCGTTCCCTGCATGCTCAGCGCATGACGGACTAGCACTTCTTCCAGGAAAATGCGTTGCGGACCGAAGCGCAGGGCGTGCGCACACAGGCCGCCGATGGGCCGCGGCGAAGCTTCCAGCACCCACGGGCCTTCGTCGTTGATGCGAAACTCCGCGTGCACCGGGCCATGCGTGAGGCCCAATGCATGAACTGTGCGTTCGGCGCAGTCCAGCAGGCGATCGTAAATTTCATCCGGCAAGCGCGAGGGCGTGACATAGAGAGTTTCTTCAAAATACGGCCCTTCGAGCGGATCCGGTTTATCGAACACCGCGAGAATTCGCAGCTTTCCGCGCGTGAGCAATCCTTCGACAGCCACTTCCGAGCCGGGAATGTAGCGTTCCACAAGCAGGCGGTCCAGCTCCGGCTCACGCGTGACTTTTACTTCCGGAGATTCCAGCAGGTCCTTGATGCGCGCAACGGCGGCCTGGAATTCTTCCGGCTGATTGGCGCGAATCACGCCCTGGCTGGCGGCCAGGCGCAATGGCTTGAGCACGCACGGGAATTGCACGCGCGGAAGAATTTTTTCCACGCGCTTGTCCAGCCGGAAGGAGAAAAATCCGGGCACCGGAAGTCCTGCATCGCGCAAGATCTCGCGCTGGCGCAATTTGCTTCGGCAATCTTCCACGGCTTGCGGCGAATTATATGGGAATCCCAGCGCGCGCGCGGTGTGCGCCGCGGTTGCCGTGGGCCGGTCGCCGAGAGCGATCAAGCCGTCCACGGGGCGCACCAGCGATTGCTTCACGATGTGCCGTGCAGCCTCTTCGGGTTCGTCGAAGCGCACCGCAATCGCGCCGTCCGCCCACGGGTCTTCAAGCTGGTGGCAGCGGTCGCTCGCAAACACAACATCCGCGCCCAGCGCTTTCGCGGCCTCCGCGAAGCTGCGCGTCTGGTAACCCAATTTGCTGGCGAGGATCAGTAGTCGGCTCATAATGGCTGCTTGAAATGCTTCGACGCCTTTCCCATTCGGTGATGTCCGAGAGCGGGCTCTCGGCGGTCATTCTGGGTCTATCCGGGCCGGCGGCTCAAGGAGCTTTCATACGCTTCCGGGAAATCATGCTTTGAATATCAAATCTCAAATTTGAAATTTCAGATTTGAAATCTCAAACCACGAATCACTTTCCCATCTCAAATTTGAAACTTCAGATTTGAGATCTCGAACCTCGAATCACTTTCCTGCGGAAACCGTCCCTGCACTCAGGCCCTTGCAGATGAACTTTGCGGCTCGCTGCGTCAGCCGGGCCATACAATCCGCGTGACACTGGCCTTCAGCTCTTGATGCAGCCAATGCAAATTGGACTGATAGCTTCCGTTCGCATCACACATATTGATCCGCCTTGGCGACTGTTTCCTCTGCTTTCCCGATGGCCACGAACTGCGCGTCCATCGGCTCGGCGCAGCAATACCAGGGCTCGTCGAGATACGGCACCGGCGCGCTCTTCTCCGCGGAATGCGGGGCGCCATTCGGCGCGAGATTCCCCGCGGCAGAATAGGCCGCCCGGCGGATGTGCGAGAAAATTTCCGTTCGCGAAAGTTTGAGGCTGTCGCCGCGCTGCGCAAGCTGCGAAATTTCCCGCGCCAGCGCATCCACGCGCGCGTCTTCGTGCTTCCAGGGGAACACAAGCGCCGCGGAATCAAACCGGCCGACCATCGTGCTCACCTCGGGCAATTCCAAAAGGCGCGAGCCTGCCGGGATCAGCAGGCGGATAGCCAGCTGAATGGGCGCCACGTTTTCGGACAACCCTTGCTCCGCGAGCACGTCCAGCAAATCCGCGTAGCCCTCGAGCGTCGTCCACGGCGTGAACGGTACAAACGTCGGCAAGAGCGTCATGCCCAATTCCCGGAAGCGCGCGACCGCTGCGAGAAAATCGGCACGTGTGTGGCCCTTGTCAAATTTGTCAAGCACACTGTCATCCACGGATTCCACGGCGCTGGTGATAAAGAGGCATCGCGTATCGAGGAGCACAGGCAAGAGGGCGTCGTGTTTGCGCAAGTGCTCGATCTTGATGGTCACGTCGTAAGTAAGCTCCGGAAACTCGCGATGCATCGCCTGCGCGATGGAAATCGCGTGCGCGGGGCCGTTGAAAAAATCGGGATCGCCAAAGGTAATGTGCCGCGCGCCCGCCGCAACTTGCCGCCGGATATCTTCGAGGACGATCTCGCGTTCCACCACGCGGAAGGCGCCGTTATAGACCGGCACGATGGGACAGTGCCGGCAAAGATGCTTGCAGCCGCGAGTCGCTTCGGTCGATCCCGCGACGCGATGCTCGCCCCCGGGCATCACCACGCGGGCATATTTCGCCGGCTCCAACATGCCCGCCCGGTCCGGCACAAGAAATCTCTGCCGCGCGAGAGATATGACCGGCTCCAACTGCTTCCCTGAGCCGTTGCCATTTGAGCCGCCGCGTTCAAGGCGCGCGGCCAAGCTCGCGAGCCCTTCCTCAAATTCGCCGCCGAGTATCGTGCCCACGCCGAGGCCGCGCAGGTATTCCTCATTCACTGGTGCGTAGAGCCCGTAAAAACAAAGGTGAGCGCGCCCATTCATTTCACGGATTTTCGGAACGAGGCCCGCTGCAAGCCGCGTGGCCGTGTGCATCGGCACATAAAAAGAAATCAAATCCGCCGCCAGGATGGCCTGTTCGTCGAGCGCTTCCCGCGTCAAATCGAGGCAGCAGACATTGTGCTCGCGAGCGCGCAGCCACGCCGCCGGTGAAGCCAGTCCAAACGGCTGTCTGCCAAGTTCATACGTGGAGATGAGAAGGATGTTCATCCGGCTATGCGTGCGCCCACGGCCATTCTAACCGAAGCGGATCGTGGAGGAACAACTATAGAGACAAACGCCTCGTCCCGACGGCTGGGCCGCCTGGGACGAGGCGGGAAGTAGTAACCATCTCGGACCGTCGTGCTGCGGACATACCGACGACCGCGAAAATGGAAAGTTCAAACCCCTTACGGGCAGGTCGGTGAAATCATCTTGATGGCCGTCACCTTCATATAGTGAGGGGCCTTGGGTACGCCCTTCATCGCCTCGGCGTCTGCAGGAGGAACTGGCGTGCCGGTGATCTCGATCTTGTGGCCGACATGGGGCTTCAAGTTAGCAGTGGACGAGACGATTCCGACGCTCTTCGGCCCTTTCTCCAGATCCGAAAGCATATAGGAATCGGGAGCGTCGCCGGCTCGCAGACACCCAGTCATGCTGTGCTCTTTAGGAGCATCCTGCGCGCTGGTACGCATGGAGATGGTAAATGCACATGCAACAACGAGAACCGCGAGAATCATTTTTTTCATGAAGGTCTCCTTTGGGAGGATCGCTGGGCATGGTATCACAAATAGTACCAGCAAAATTGAATTCTGTTTAGCTCGGCAAGGCTGCCCGCCCCTGCCCCCCGATCCCCGGGAACGGACTGCGCAGCCGAATCCCTCAGCCAAGAATGTGTTTCCCGGACTCGCGGGCTGCGCGGAGCATCGGGATGCGTTATGATTGAATCCTGCAACGCATGAGAAAGGAACAAAGTCCGTATGTCTCCCGCATCCAAGAATTCTTTCGGCACGCGTGACACGCTTCAAGTGGACGGCAAGTCCTACGACATTTTCCGGTTGAACGCCCTGGAGCAAAAGGGAGTGGGGCATGTCTCCAAGCTTCCTTTTTCGCTGCGTGTGCTCCTGGAAAATCTATTGCGCCAGGAGGACGGGCGATTCGTTCATCCCGGAGATATCGAGGCGCTGGCCAGCTGGAATCCCAACGCCGCGACGCAGAAGGAAATTTCCTTCATGCCCGCGCGCGTGCTTTTGCAAGACTTCACGGGCGTGCCCGCGGTTGTTGATTTTGCCGCCATGCGCGAAGCCATTCGCACCCTGGGCGGCGATCCGAAAAAAGTGAATCCCCTGCTGCCCGCCGAACTTGTGATCGACCACTCAGTGCAGGTCGACAAGTTCGGCTCGGACATGGCTTTCGCGTTCAACGCGGAACTGGAATTCCAACGCAACGTCGAGCGCTACGCCTTCCTGCGCTGGGGACAGGAAGCTTTGAACAATTTCAAGGTCGTTCCCCCGGATACAGGCATTTGCCACCAGGTCAATCTCGAATACCTCGCCCGCGTCGTTTTTGACGCGGCAGAAGGGGGCAAGACGCTGGCGTTTCCCGATTCGCTTGTGGGCACCGACTCGCACACCACCATGGTCAACGGCCTCGGCGTCTTCGGCTGGGGTGTCGGGGGCATCGAAGCGGAAGCCGCGATGCTTGGCCAGCCTTTGTCGATGCTGATCCCCGAGGTGATCGGCTTCAAGCTGCACGGCCGTTTGCCCGAAGGCACAACTGCAACCGATCTCGTCCTGATCGTCACTGAAATGCTGCGCAAAAAGGGCGTGGTCGGAAAATTCGTGGAGTTCTACGGCACGGGACTATCCAGCCTGAGCCTGCCGGACCGCGCCACGATTGCCAACATGGCCCCCGAATACGGCGCCACCATGGGCTTCTTCCCCGTTGATGCGGAAACGCTTTCCTACTTGCGCTTCACCGGCCGCACCGAAAACCGCGTGCGCCTCGTCGAAGAATACTGCAAGGCGCAAGGCATCTTCCGGACCGACGCCACGCCGGACCCGATTTACACAGACAAACTCGAACTCGATCTTGCCACAGTCGAGGCTACCCTCGCCGGGCCGAAGCGCCCGCAGGACCGCGTGCCGCTGCGGCAATCGAAAGCGTCGTTCGAAAAGTCGCTGGAGGGCGCTGCGCAAAAGCACATCGCCGTGCGCAATAACGGCGACAAATTCGAGCTTTCGAACGGTTCGGTGGTCATCGCCGCGATCACCAGCTGCACAAATACTTCGAATCCGTCGCTGATGCTGGGAGCAGGCCTGCTGGCGAAAAAGGCCATCGAGCGCGGCCTGCATAGCAAGCCCTGGGTGAAGACAAGCCTCGCGCCTGGATCCAAAGTGGTCACCGATTATCTGAAAGCAGCGGGCCTGGGAAAATACCTCGACGAACTGGGCTTCCAACTCGTGGGTTACGGCTGCACCACGTGCATCGGCAACAGCGGGCCGCTCGAGGAACACATCGGCGCGGCCATCAAAGAGAACAGCCTCGTCGCCGTCTCCGTTTTAAGCGGGAACCGGAATTTCGAAGGGCGCATCCATCCGCTGGTGCGCGCGAATTATCTGGCGTCGCCACCGCTGGTGGTGGCGTACGCCCTGGCAGGCCGCATGGATTTTGACATGGCCAGCGAGCCGCTTGGCAACGACAAATCGGGCAAGCCCGTATTTCTGCGCGACATCTGGCCCTCGCCGCAGGAAATCGAATCCACGGTGCGCGCCAACGTCACGACCGCGATGTATCACAAAGAGTACGGGGAAGTGTTCCAGGGCGACGCCCACTGGCAGGGATTGAAAGTGCCGAAAGGCGATATTTACGCGTGGGACAAGAAGTCCACATACATCAAGAATCCGCCATTCTTTGAAAAAATTACCAAGAGCCCGGCGCCGCTTACGGATATCCGCAGTGCGCGAGCCCTCGCGATGCTAGGCCACAGCATCACTACCGACCACATCTCGCCCGCCGGCTCAATCGGCGTGGACACCCCGGCCGGAAAGTGGCTCATCGAGCAAGGCGTCAAGCCGGTGGACTTCAACTCCTACGGCGCGCGCCGCGGCAACCACGAAGTGATGATGCGCGGCACCTTCGCCAACATTCGCCTGCGTAACCAGCTGGCGCCCGGCACCGAGGGCGGCTGGACCGTGCACCAGCCCGACGGCGAAAAAATGTCGATCTACGATGCGGCCATGAAATATCAGAAAGAAGGCGTGCCGCTGATCGTGCTGGGCGGCAAGGAATACGGCTCGGGATCGTCGCGCGACTGGGCGGCTAAAGGCACTATGCTCCTCGGCGTTCGCGCGGTGATCGCGGAGAGCTTCGAGCGCATCCATCGGAGCAATCTGCTGGGCATGGGCGTGCTCCCGCTGCAATATCGCGCGGGCGATACGGCGCAGTCGCTCGGCCTCACCGGGTTCGAGGAATTCACGATGGAAGGAATTTCTAAACTGGCCCCCGGCATGACGGTTGAAGTACACGCCCGCGATAAGCAGGGTAAGGATAAAGTGTTCCAAACCATCGCTCGCGCCGACACGCCCGAGGAAATCAATTATTACCGGCACGGCGGCATCCTGCCGTACGTCCTGCGGCAAATGCTCTAATGGATTGTTGTTGGACGAACTACATTTGCTACGAAATAGGGAAATTTATTTTGTCATTCCGAACGAAGTGAGGAATCTCTCTCAGGTTTAAGCGCAGAAAAGGAGAGATTCCTCGGCGCGCCGCGCGCCTCGGAATGACAAAAATTTGGGTTTTTCCGCAGCCTGTTGAACTTGCGCTGCTGGTAATGATTCCCCAATTCCGCAAACACAGGATGATCATGAAAAGCAGCGTCGAAGCCCCAGATTGGTCCGCGATACCAAAGCCCACAGATGATGGAGCCGCATCGCACCTTGTAGGTATGCGCGTACCTTCCTGTTCATCGCCTGCAACGGATGGAACAACGGTTGACCTATCCTCACTGCCCGGCCTGGTCGTGGTCTATGCGTATCCCCGAACGGGAATTCCAGGGATCGAAAATCCTGCCGGATGGGACCTGATTCCCGGTGCGCGAGGATGCACGCCGCAGTCGTGCGCTTTCCGGGATCACTTTGCGGAGTTGAAAGCCCTTGGCGTCCATCGCCTCTTCGGGCTTTCAACTCAGGACACTGCCTACCAGCGCGAGGCTGCTGACCGCCTGCACCTACCATTTCCGATTCTCTCAGATGAACAGTTCAAGCTCACGGGAGCATTGCGTCTGCCGACCTTCCAGACCAGCGGTATGACGTTGCTGAAGCGCCTGACTCTGGTGATCCGTGACGGGAAGATCGAGCACGTCTTCTATCCGGTTTTTCCTCCGGACCGGAATGCGGGCGATGTCATCGCCTGGCTCGCGGCCAAGGGCCAGTCGTGAGGACACCGCGCTCCCGCGCAACCAAAACCCACAGGCTGAAAAGCATTCTGTGCAACTGCGTATTCTTTTTATCTTAGAAGCGAGGTGCGACATGACTCGAAAACTCAACCGGCGGGAACTCGTCAAAGCTGCGGCCGGAGTCTCCTTCGCTGCAGCGGCGTGGGAGCAGTCGATGGCCGTTCAGGCCGCGCAGAATTCCCATGCCGTGCCGCGGGAATTGGGAGTGGATATGTCACATGAGTGTACAGTCGCCGATCCCGAACACTACCATCTGGAATTCGAGAACGAGTTCGTCCGGGTAATCCGCTGCCGGATCCCCGGGCGCGACAAAGTGAAAATGCATAATCATCCCTTTGGTTCGGTCATTATCTTTATGACAGATCAATACCTGCATCAGACTCTCGAAAACGGAACGACCGAAGAAGCCCGCAACAAGGCCGGACACGCCGTGTGGGGAAATGGATCCCTGAAGCAACACATGGGCGAAAATATCACCGATCAACTGTATGAATACATTCGAGTGGACATCAAGGCCGCTCTGCCCAGACGCGCCTAGCCGCAAGGGATTTTGGTGGCGCCGGCGAGACGCCCGCGCCACAAGAACCCTGGACAATTCAAGAGGCACAAGCAATTGTCCAGCTTGCCCGCTTCCCATCGAAATCAAATTCTGGCAACATTCCTTCTCCAAACGAAGGAGTCCTCCATGCGCTCGCGATCCATCCTGCTTGCTTTGCTGCTGGTTTCCATCGCCATGCTGGCGGTCGCGACGCCGAATATGCGGGCGCAATACCCAGAGGCGGGGCCGGACCGCGTCTATGCCATCAAAGCGGGCAAGCTCGTCGATCCTGAAAAAGGGGCGAAGGAAACGAATCAAGTCATTGTGGTGCGCGGAAAGAAGATTGAAGCCGTCGGCTCAAATCTGCAAATTCCCGCGGACGCAAAAGTCATCGACCTCTCCAAGTCGACGGTCCTGCCAGGCCTGTTCGACGCGCACACGCATCTGTGCATGACCCTCAAGAAAGATCGCGACGGGAACAGCTATTTCTTTACCACGCTGCTCGACCCCACTCCTTACCGCGCCATTGAAGGCGTGGCCAACGCGAGGGACATGCTGGCCGCGGGCTTCACCACTGTGCGCGACGTGGGCAATGCGGGCAATTACGCCGATACAGCGCTGCGCGAAGCCATCGAGCGCGGCCTCGTGCCCGGCCCGACCATGATCAACGCGGGGCGCATCATCGCGCCCTACGGCGGACAATTTCACTTGCAGCCTGAGAAGCGCGATCTGGCCACGCCGGAATACGCCTTCGCCGACACCCACGACGAAATGGTCAAGGCCATTCGCGAAAATATTCACTACGGCGCGACCGTGATCAAGATCGTGGTTGACGATCAGAAATATATTTACAGCGCAGACGACATCCGCTTCTTGGTGGAAGAGGCGCACCGCGACGGCCTGAAACTCGCCGCGCATTGCTGGACGCGCGCCGGCGCGCACAACGCCGCCGAGGCCGGCGTCGACTCCATCGAGCATGGCGAAATGATGACCAACGAAGATTTGCAGCTGGCGAAAAAGAATCACGTCGTCCTGGTGGGAACGGACTTCAGCGAAAGGGCCGCGCGTGAAAACGGCTTCCCCGAACTTCACGCCGTATTTGTCGACCGCCTGAAACGCGCCTATCAGATTGGCGTGACCATGGCCTTCGGCACGGATATGTTTGTGTACATCCCGGGTGAAACGCGCGGGGCCATGGCGGCCGAATACGTCGATTCCTGGGCCGAAGCGGGCGTGCCTGCGAAAGACACGCTGCGCGCGATGACGATAAATGCGGCGCGCCTGCTCGGCGTCGACGCAGAGCGCGGCGCGATCAAGCCGGGCCTCGCCGCCGACATCATCGCCACTCCGGAAAACCCGCTGGACAATATTCAAGCTGTGCGCAAAGTGTCCTTCGTGATGAAAGATGGAAGCGTTTTCAAGAATGAGTGAGTAGCGCGGGCTTCAGCCTGCGGGGGTTCGTGCTTGCAAGATCAAACCCCGCAGGCTGAAGCCCGCGCTATTTCGATCAATTCGGAACTCGGACAACGGTCAGTGATTTGACCATCTCCACCCACCGCGCCGGGCGCTTTTCGTGAGGAGCGACCAACCGGAATGGCCCGAGCGCGCCGGGGATGGGCGCGCCATCCATGGTGTCCGCCACAATGATCTCCGAATCCATGAAGCTGGAATTAAATTCCTCGAGCGCAAAGACGACGCGATAATTGTCCGCAGCCTCGACTAGTACGTACGTCGCCATGGCCTGCCCGCGCAATTGTTCACCCTGCGGCACTCCCGCTTTTTGCAGCAGATCCTCGACCAGCACGCCTTCGTAGACTTCCGTTTTCTTGGAGTGCGCGTTGTCCACATGCAGCGTTTTTCGCGGCATGGCCTTGAGGTCCGCTACGGTTAAGTCGAGAGGGGTAGTCACAGCGCCGCTGATCTTGAAATCAGAAGGGCCGTTCGAAGGCTTTGGCTGGGCGGCTTGCTGCGCCCAGGCGGAAAATCCGAGCAAAAGTACCATCACAACGGCGGGCAATAAGCGGCGCATAAAGAATCCCTTTCCCATGCGAATCAAATGAGAGTTGGCCCTGAATTCACCGGGTTCGGAAAAAAGGTCCCCTCACTTTTGTCTTTCCGAGCGAAGCGAGGAATCTCTCATTGATGTAAATCCAAGAATCAGGAGAGATTCCTCGCTTCGCTCGGAATGACAAGAGAAACCTTACGCGCCCCGATCAGCCCTTTTGCAGCATCACTTCGGTCGATTTGATGACGGCGGAGACGCGGTCGCCGACCTTCAGCTTCATTTCCAGGGCGCTGCGCCTGGTAATGACGCTTTCAATCTGATTTTTGCCGACTTGAACGGTGACGTGAGCCATGACGCCGTCCAATTCCAGCTCCAAAATCTTTCCTTCAATCTGATTTCTTGCCGAAAGTTTCGTAGCCAATGGAATACCCTCGATTCTGCGGATCGTCTCGGGGTCACTTCTCGTCCGCGCCAAGCTTCGGATTTTTCCGCCTGGCTGTCAAATCGGATGAAATCGACTACGAATTGCGCGTATTTATTCGACTTTCACTCACTGGAATCGCCATGCCACGGCAGGTGCGAGAGCATCTGGGTTCGGGCGCGGGACTGGAAGTACGATTTTGCGCTTGCGGCCATAGCAAACCATATACTTCCTATCCGTATTAAGTCGATTTGACATATCGATTCTGATTGTATTAAATCAACCATCCACGTACGCTCCCGCCGCGTTGGAGCGGAACTATCTAATTAGCGCCCACTCCGGGGCGCTTCAGGGGGGAACGTTTCATGAGCAGTTTTGTTAGGACCATTGTCTGCATTCGCGGAAAGCATTCATCTTACTATCGAGCCAGCCACAAATTCCTTCTTGCTCTTGCCGGATGCAGCCTTGCGGCTGTCCTGGTGTGCGCCCCCGCGGCCAGATCGCAGGTTTCCGCTTCCATTTCCGGCAGAGTGACAGACCCAACGGGCGCGACTGTGTCCGGCGCAGCCGTGATGGCAAAAGATGTGGAAACCGGGGAAACGCGCAGCACCGTGACAGACGCTGTTGGACACTACTGGGTGCCCTCGCTCGCCGTGGGCGAGTACGAAGTGCATGTCACAAAGCAGGGCTTCCAGGAACAAGTGCGCGGCGGGATTCATCTGGTCGTCGGGCAAGAGGCCAGCGTGGACGTGCCCTTGCTGCTCGGACAGGTCACTGAACAGGTCAAAGTTAACGCAGACGCCCCCGTGATCAGCGTGACGGCCGCGGACATTTCGGGCGTCGTCGACGAGCAGCAAGTGAAGGAGCTTCCGCTGAATGGCAGAAGCTACGACGAACTGATGACGCTCAATCCCGGCGTCGTCATTTTCACATCGGAGAAGACGGGCGGGATCGGCGTTTCCAACTCGACGGCAGCCAACATGTTTTCCGTGGTAGGAAACCGGCCGCAGCAAAACATGTTTCTGCTCAATGGGATTGAGTTCACCGGCGCGGCGGAAAACAACATGCAGCCCGGCGGCGTCAGCGGGCAAATGTTGGGAGTGGAAGCCGTGCGTGAGTTCAACATGCTCACCGATACGTATGGCGCCGAATACGGCAAGCATCCCGGAGCCCAGGTCACGATCGTCACCCAATCGGGTACGAATCAATGGCACGGGTCAGTCTTTGAATATCTAAGAAACAATGTCCTGGACGCGCCCAATTTCTTCGACCCAGGGTCAGCTCCTCCCTTCCGGCGCAATCAGTTTGGCGGCGCCATGGGCGGACCGATCCAAAAAGACAAGACCTTCGTTTTCGCGAATTATGAAGGATTCCGGCAGAGCCTTCATCAGACCAGCGTTGCATATGTTCCCGATGCCAGTGCGCGCAGCGGCGCGATTGTGCCGCTCGGTTCCGCGTGCCCTGCTGCAAAGCAGGCCGCATGCGCCGCCGAAGTGACTTCGCTCCTCAACTTGTGGCCGGTGGCGAATGGGCCGGATGTGCTGAACGGCGGCACGCCCAGTGGCATTGCCCAAAATTTCGCCAATCCATTACAAACGATCCGGGAAGATTTCGGCACCGCGCGCGTCGATCACATTTTGTCTGACAAGGATTCCGTTGGCGTGGTCTACACCGTGGACGACAGCGCAGACCAAACCGCCACCGCGATCAATCCATTTATGGCTGATGCGACGAGCCTGCGCGAGCAGGTTGTGAGCATCGAGGAAACACACGTCTTCTCGCCTACGCTTCTCAACACCGCGCGCGTGGGTTTCTCTCGCGCGAGCTATTTCTTTACAGGGGAACCTACGCCCGGCACGCCAGCGGCCACGGTCTCTCCCTTCTTAAGTGGTGTTCCGTTTGTCGGCGCAGTCGTGGTGGGAGGCAGCGCCGCGTCCAACCCGGCGGCCCAGATCGCGCTGGCCGGAAGCAACAACGGAAGCAATCTGGACCTCCACAGAAATTTATTCACCTACGAAGATCAAGCGGCCTGGACCATGGGACGCCACCAATTCAAATTTGGCACATGGTTCCAACGATTCCAGTCCAACGAGAACATCGCCCTCAGCCAATACGGGCAGGCCACGTTTCAGAACGTTGCCGCCTTCCTGGGAGGAAGTTTCGGCACCGGAAGTTTCCTCATCGACCCGTCGTCAACGCCGCTGAGCTGGCGCTCGCTCTTCGGCGCATTCTACGTGGAGGACGTCATTCGAGTGACCCCCTCATTCACGGTCTCGCTGGGCTTCCGCGATGAGTTCTCTACTGGCTGGAATGAAGCAGATGGAAGGGCTTCAAATTACCAGTTCACGAATGGGGTGATCAACACGCAGCCGACGATCGGAACCCACACTTTCATCAACAATAATGCCTGGTTTCTGCCGCAGCCGCGGATCGGCCTGGCGTGGAGCCCTCTCGGAAGAAAGACTGTGGTGCGCGCCGGTTTCGGAATCTACAACGATCTGCAGGATGCCTTGGGATATCGCACTGATCAGAACTCGCCGTTTAACCCGACCTACACGATCCCTAACCTGAACGTCAGTCAGTTTCCACTGGGGCTCCCCATCATTCCGGTATCGGCGGGCACGCCGTCGCCTGCCGGCACGAAACTCGCGCCGGGGGGAGTGGATCCAAACATGAGAACTCCAACCGTGATTTCCTATAGCCTGAAAATCGAACAGGAAATTACTCCGAATACCTCGGTAAGCGCCGGGTACGTCGGTTCGCACGGCGATCATGAACTGATCAGCCTGGATGCAAACATCCCCGCACTAGTGGTCTGCCCCGCAGCACCCTGCCCCGGAACTCTTCCCCCCGGCACGATCTTCAACACCAGTACGACCAGAGCCAACCCGTCGCTGGCAAACACCTACAGTTGGTTTTCCGAAGGCGACAGCATGTACAACGCCATGACCGTGGACGTGAGACATCGATTCAGTAAGGGCCTGGCGTTCCGCGGTGCTTACACCTGGTCAAAGGCGTTGGATGATGGAGATTCATTGAATGCCACCGCGGCGGCCAACGCCCCGGCGCTGGTGCAGAATCCACTGAGCGTACGCGGAGACTGGGGCCCGGCCACATACGATGTCCGGAATGCGGGCGTCATAAATGTCACCTACGACCTGCCCATCGGAAACGGCAGGCAAATGCTGAGCAGTGTTAGCGGCTGGGAGAACAGCGTCATCGGCGGATGGACGCTGAATAGCATCGTAACGATTCAGTCTGGATTTCCCTTCACGCCGCAACTGAGCTTCAACCCCTCCAACGACGGAGACTCGCGGAATCCCGTTCGCCCAAATTGGAAGCCCGGCTTCACCGGGCCTGTAATTCTGGGCGGCACCACGCAATGGTTTAACCCCAACGCGTTTAGCGTCCCGGCCTCGGGAACGTTTGGCGATGTTGGCAGAAACGTGCTGACGGGTCCTGGGCTCGCCACGTGGGACTTTTCCGTCCTGAAGGATATGCATCTATTCGAACGGCTCAATCTCCAGTTCCGGGCCGAGATTTTCAATTTATTGGACCGGGCGAATCTCAATACGCCCAATCTGATCGTATTCACTTCCGCCGCTGGGGCACCTTCTCCCGTGGCCGGGTCTTTCACCAGCACATCTACACCATCCCGTCAGGTGCAATTCGGCCTGAAACTGCTTTGGTGAGGATTCGCGAAGGAGCAGCACACCCTTCGGACTGGGCCGGCCGCCACTTGAGACGATAACGGAGCTCCCTCCCGATCGGGAGGTCCGTTTTGTGTTTCTTGGATTCTATTTTGGTTGAAAGCTCGGGTGTGTCAGTAGCGCGAGTAGCGCAGGCTTCAGCCTGTCGGGTTTGTCCTTGCAGGGACTAAAACCCACAGGCTGAAGCCTGCGCCACTAAAATCATGTGACAATCGTCGGATAGAGCTTTGTCGCCACGGCCACCAGCACTGCGAACGCGATGAATTGCATCAGGAAATCCTTGCCCAGGCCGAAGGAAGTGCTGCTGCCCACGATCATCAAGGTTCGCAGGGCGTCCACTTGATACGAGAGCGGGTTGGCTTTGGACACAACGCGCAGCCACGACGGCATCAGGGTCAACGGGTAGATGGCGTTGCTGGCGAAAAATAGCGGCATGGTAAGCACCTGGCCGATCCCCATGAAGCGTTCGCGCGATTTCACGAGGCAGGCGACAATCAGCGAGAACGTCGAGAAAATCGCCGACCCGACCATCACTGCCAGCACAACGCCCGCCAGCGCTGGAATTTCGATCCGCAGGTGAATGTGGAGGAGATACGACAGGAGATACACAAACACCATCTGGCAAAGACTACGCACGGTCGAGGAGATCGCTCTTCCGAGGACCAGCGTGCTGCGAGGCGCGGGACTCACCAGAAATTTTTGCACGATGCCCAAATCCCGTTCCCAAATCAGGGAGATGCCGTAAAAGATCGCTCCGAATAAAACGCTTTGCGCCAGAATTCCGGGCGCCATGAAATCCAGATAGCTGATCCCGCCGGTGGGGATCGCCCGCGTGCGGTTAAAAACCTGGCCGAAAATCAGGAGCCATAGAACCGGTTGCACCATGCGCGTAAAAAGCTCGACGGGATCGTGAATGAGTTTGCGAATGTCGGCTTCGGCGACGGCCAGCGTTTGGCGCAGGTAATTCGCGCCGGGAAACGGCTCAACCCACTCGTTGAGATGTGATTCGTGTGCGAGCGGCATCTCTCAGTTCTCCTCCCTCGGAAATCGTGGCTCCGGTGAAATGAATGAACACATCGTCGAGCGAGGACTCCGCGCCGACTTGCGCTTTGAGCGCAGCCGGCGTGTCCATGGCGGCGAGCACGCCGCGGTGCATTACGGCCACCGTGTCGCATAAATGGTCGGCCTCTTCCATGTCGTGCGTGGTCATCAGGATGGTCGTGCCGAACTCGCGGCGCAGTTCGCGGATCCTCTCCCATACGGAACGTTTTGCGGAGGGATCGAGGCCGACGGACGGCTCATCCATGAACAACACGCTGGGACGGTGCAACATGGATTGCGCGATTTCCAGGCGCCGAATCATGCCGCCGGAATATTGCCGCACGAGTTTGCCGCCGACGTGCGCGAGTTCCATGAATTCCAGGGCTTGCGCGATCCGCCGGGACCGCTCCGTCCTCGGCATGCCGTAGAGCTTCGCGGAAATCAGCAGGTTCTCGTAGCCGGTCAGATCGCCGTCCGCGGACAGCATCTGCGAAACGTAGCCGATCTTCTTTCGCACCAACTCGGGATGCTTCACCAGATCAAAGCCGGCGATTTTTGCCGTGCCCTCCGTGGGAGGCAGCAGCGTCGTCAGCATTTTGATGAGCGTGCTCTTCCCCGCGCCGTTTGGCCCGAGCAGGCCGAACGTCGCTCCCGATGCAACAGAAAACGTCAGATGATCGACCGCTACAAGCAGGCCGTAACGCCGCGTAAGGGAAAGAACCTCAATGACATTGGTGCCGGGGGTGGTGTCCATGGACGCTAAAGTTTACCTCGCAGAAGCATTTGATGCGACAGGGTGGTTGCAGGGCATGTTTTGAAAGTTAGGAGAAACAATTGCTGCCGCCGGGCGTCTATTGAAAGTAGGATAGAGTATCAGGAAGAAGTGCGTTTAGCAGGAGCACAACGTGAATCGATTTAGAATTTTATCGACTGCCGGGCTGGGTCTGATTCTGGGAATCGCGGGCATCAAGGCCGCGGCAGGGCCGCGAAGCCTGCCGGCTCAGGTTACGGCTGCGGCTGCTCAAGAAGTGCAGATTCGCGTCCAGCAATACACGCTGAAGAACGGTTTGCGCGTGGTGCTCTCGGAAGACCATGCGGCGCCGACGGTATCGCTCTGCGTCACCTACGACGTCGGATCGCGAAACGAATTGCCGGGCCACACTGGATTTGCGCATCTGTTTGAACACATGATGTTCCAGGGCTCCGAAAACGTGGGGAAAGGCGAACACTTGATCCTGGTGCGCGTGAACGGCGGCGACGTGAACGGCACCACCAGCAGCGATTCGACAAATTATTACGAACGCGTGCCTGCCAACCAGCTGGACATGGCGCTGTTCCTCGAATCCGACCGCATGCGCGCCCTGCGAATCACTCAGGCGAACCTGGACAACCAGCGCAACACGGTCCAGGAGGAGCGGCGCCTGCGCATGGACAACCAGCCCTACGGAAAAACCGGCGAAATCATGGGAGACCTGGCCTACGACAATTTCGCGTACAAACATTCCACCATGGGTTCGATGGCCGATCTGAACAGGGCGAGCCTCGATGACGTTGCGCAATTTTTCAAGACCTACTATGCGCCCGACAACGCCGTCCTGACGCTGGTCGGCGATTTCAACGCAGCCGGCACCATTGCCAAGATCAAAAAATATTTTGAAGACATTCCTTCACAGCCCACTCCTCCTGCCGTGGACATGGCCGAACCCGCGCAGACCGCCGAGCGCAGAACCGTGGTCGAAGATTCCTTTGCTCGCCTGCCACGGCTGGACATCGTCTACAAAACCGTTCCGGCAAATACTCCGGATTTTTACGCGCTGGACATGCTGGGCGATATTTTGTTTGGCGGGCCGTCCTCGCGGCTGTATCAAAAACTGGTGAAGGAAAAAGCAGTGGCTTTGCAAGTGTCTGGAGGAGTCGATTTCCGGCGCGGGCCGGCGCTTTTTCAGGCTTTCGCATTGCTCAAGCCGGGCCAGGACGCGACCGAGGTCGAGAAGCTGATTTATGAGGAGTTCGAGCGCGTCAAAACGGATGGCGTCACTCCCGCGGAAATGCAAAAAGTCCTGATTCAAGATCGCTTGCAGCAGGCGCAATCCATGATCAGCACGATGAGTCGCGCACGAACCCTGGGCCAGTACGCCGTGTACTTTCACGATCCGAATCTGATCAACACGGTTCTTGCAAAATACAGCGAAATCACTCCCAGCGACGTTGAGCGCGTGGCGCGGCAGTATCTCGGCGCTACGCAGCGAACCGTGGTGTGGACAAATCCGAAAGTGCCAACCGCGCCCGCACGATAAAGGCAAAAAGGAATCCGCGGTACGCACGAAACGGGAATTGCCCGGTAAGAATGAAAAGGAAATCCATGAGACGCAATTTGAGCATCAGGTCTTCAATCCAGGCGGCGGCAGTTGTAATCCTGGCAGTTGCTTTAGCGGCGACAGCGTGGAGCCAGGGTGAATCCGCCACCGACAAGTCCATCCCCACCAGCAAAGTCGAGCGCCTGAATCGCGCGCCAGTTTCGAAAGACATCCTGAAAGTCAAGCTGCCGCGTCCGATCGAAACCACGCTTCCGAACGGCATCAACCTGATGATTCTTGAGGACCACCGCTTTCCGCTGATTACGGTGCAATTCGATATCGACGGTGCGGGCCCCATGTACGAACCCGCGGCCCAGCCCGGCCTGGCTGGGGCGACGGCGCGTCTGCTGACCGAGGGCACAAAAACGCGCACAAGCAAGCAAATTGCCGAGCAAATCGACGCCCTGGGCGCGTCGCTTTCCGCATCCGCGGGATTCGGCTCCGGCTCAACCGTGGTGTCCGCCTCGGGGTTGTCGGACACGTTCGAACGGTGGTTCGCACTGACCACGGATGTTCTCCTGCATCCTAGTTTCCCCCCCGATGAACTTGCGCAATACCAGGCGCGTACAAAGCCCGCGCTGCTGCAGCAGCGCTCGCAACCTGGATTTTTGGCGAACCAAACCATGAGCCGCGCTTTGTACGGGACATATCCCGCGGCGGTTGTTTCCACCACGCCCGAGTCTCTCGATTCCCTGACGCCGGCGATGCTCGCGGAGTGGCACGACACCCGTTACTCGCCGCAAAACACAATTCTGGCTATCTCGGGCGATGTCCACGCGGAGACGCTCATTCCCAAGCTGCGGCAATGGCTGTCGGAGTGGCCACGTTCCAAAACGACAGTAAAATTCTCTCCCGGTCCACCGCCCGCAAACAAAGAGAAGATATTCCTGATCGACCGGCCTGGATCGGTGCAAACCACTCTGCTGATGGGCAACCTGGCCATCGATCGCACGAGCCCCGATTATCCGGCGCTGGTGGTGATGAATGAAGTCCTGGGCGCGGGATCGGCGAGCCGCTTGTTTTTGAATCTGCGCGAAGAAAAGGGCTACACCTACGGCGTGTATAGCAATTTGATCGCGCGAAAATATGCCGGGCCCTTGACGGCGGGCGGCGATTTGCGCACGGAAGTGACCGATGGAGCGATGACCGAATTTTTGCGCGAACTAAACCGGATTCGAGACGAAAAAGTGCCGGAAGATGAACTCGACGCGGCCCGCCGCTCGGTGGTGGCGCGCTTCGCGCTTTCCCTGGAATCGCCGCAACAGCTGTTCGGCTACGCCATCACGCGGAAGGCCTACAATTTTCCCGCCGAGTACTGGGACAAATATCCCGCGCAGATTACAGCCATCAGCGCGGACGACGTACAGCGCGTGGCCAGGAAATATATCAATCCGGCGACCATGCAGGTGGTGGCCGTAGGAGACGCCGGCAAGATCAAGACGATTCTTGAGAAATACGGGCCGGTGGACATCGTCGACGCCTCCGCAAAGACCGCAGCGGAAGCAAACAAACCAAAAGATGCGAGCGCGCAGTGACTTCCGAGGCCGGGATTCTAGTCCCGCCGAAAAATATTGTTCGATCGGGGAATTTAACCCCTGAACTTTCTGGGGTGGAAGCATTGAACGATTCTCTTACTTGGCCGGCTTAGGCGCCGCCTTTTGGCAGTATACAAAGAGAGCCACACCCGCAAGAACCGAGACCACGCTTGCCGCCTGCGCGTTCGTGAGGCCGTAGAACGAGCGCGGATTGATGCGGATGATTTCGACTAGAAATCGCACGATCCCGGTGAGCACAAGATAAGCCGCGAAAATAATTCCGTTCGGGGCGCGCTTTTTCAAGCCGCGCGCGCCAAGCCGCCAGAGAATCCAAAAAATCAGAATGGCCACCAGGAATTCGTAAATGGGCGTGGGGTGAACCCGCACAATCGCATCGAGAGGCAACCCGCGGACATCCCGTCCATAGCTGGGATTCAGGGCGCCATGGTCAATCTGAATGAAACGGAGTATTCGAGAGCCGGGTTGTAAAGGGTTAAAGGCCATCCCCCAGGGGAGGTTGGTGGCGATGCCATAATCGCCGTCACCTGAGACCAAGCAACCGATACGCCCGATGCCATAGCCCATGGCCGCCGCAGGTGAAGCGGCGTCGAGCAGCAGCAGCACGGGCATCCGGAAGCGCTTGGCTAAAAGCACGAGCGCGAAAAAGCCGCCAATGATCGCGCCGGCGAACGCGAAACCCATGGTGCTGAAAAGCTGCGGCCACGGATCGGCGAAAAATTCGGCGGGGCTTTCCAGTAAATGGTAGAGCCGCGAACCGGCAAGTCCCGCGAGCCCAGTGATGCCGATGATCGCTTCGGAGTCCGCAGAAATTCCGCGGCGCGCAAAATCAGCGCGCAGAATAAAAAACGCGCAAACCAGCCCGATCGCCACCATCAGTCCGTACGAGCCAAGCGTCAGTGGGCCAATGTGAATGAAGGGATACAACCGAACTCCCATCCCTGCGCGGATTTTTTATTTCGTCCCGCCACCCGCGACAGTATAGCCGAGATTTCGTAGCGCAGGCTTCAGCCTGTGGGGACTCTGCCAAATCTTTGTAGAGCGCGGCAGCAGCCGTGCCACTAGGTTTGCAGAATCAATACCGCTTTACAGGGGGCAAAAAAACCTCCAGAATTTTGTCATTCCGAGCGAAGCGAGGAATCTCTCTTTCTTTTCATGGCGCCGAATCGAAGAGAGATTCCTCGCTTCGCTCGGAATGACAAAATAAACTACTTTTTCGGCAGTACGCTTAGCACTGGCCTGTTGGAAATCGAGTCGTCACACTTGCTTTTGAGCCTTTGGGTTTCGTCCCTGCAAGGACCAAACCCCACAGGCTGAAGCCTGCGCTAATTCAGTGAATTGCTGTTTGCTCGCCTACGGCTGGCCGGTTTCTCTTCATGATGAGGAGGAACGGGACGAGGCAAAGGATAATGACGGCCAGAACGGAAATCACTTCGACGTAGGCAATTGTGGTGGCCTGCCTGTCGATGATGCTTGATACGAGGCCGTGGGCTTGCCGCGTAGCCTCGACGCTGGCGGCGCCTTTTCCTTTGAATGTCTCGGTCAGCCCGGCCATGAGGCCTTCGTAGGGCGGCGTTCCGGGCGTCGTGTGCGCGACCATCGAAAAGCGGCGCCGCTGGGCGACGCGCGCGATCGATGTTGAGATCAGCGCGATGCCAATGCTTCCGCCTACATTGCGCATAAAGCTGTTCATGGAAGAAATCTGATTGTTCTTTTCGCGCGGGACGCCTACGTACGCCAGAACATTCTGCGGAACGAAGATGAACGCCAGGCCGAACATCTGCAACGTGCGCATCAAAAATGCCGCGCGGAAATCCATGGTCAGGCTGAACAGGGTCGACATGTAATACATCGCCGCGGAAATCGACACAAATCCGAACGCCATCATCTTGCGCGGGTCCACTCGCGAGACCAGCGTCCCCACGAACGGCAGCACGCACATCATGACAAAACCGCCGCCGGCCAGCGCCTCACCGGCCACCACCGCCGGATATCCCAGTTGCACCTGCAAAAATTGCGGGATCATGACGGTTGTGCCGTACAACACGATCCCCACCGTAAAACTGAAAAACATGGCCGTCGCGAAATTGCGCCTCTTAAACATGCGGATGTCCACGACCGGATTCGGATGGTGCCACTCCCAGACGATCCATACCAGGAACGCATACCCCGCAAGAATTACAAGAGAAGTAATCCAACGCGAAGAGAACCAGTCGGACTCCTGCCCCTTGTCGAGCGCAATCTGCAAACTGGCAATCGCCAGCGTGAGCAGTCCAAGCCCCACGTAATCGGCGCGGATGCCCCTCCTACGCTCCTGCTCGCGTTTCAGAAATGGCGGGTCCTCCACCAGGCGGTTGGTGAGGAACAGCGAAATCAAACCGATCGGAACGTTCACGTAAAAAATCCAGCGCCAGTTGAAATTGTCGGTGATGTATCCGCCGAGCGTCGGGCCGATGGCCGGCGCGAGCACGACGGCCATGCCATACACGGCGAACGCCATGCCGCGCTTGGATGCGGGAAACGTGTCGGCCAGGATGGCCTGCTCGCTGGGCTGCAGCCCTCCGCCCCCGACGCCTTGCAGTACTCGGAAGAAGATCAACATACCCAGGCTCGGCGCAAGTCCGCAAAGAAAGCTGCTGACCGTAAACAGCGCGACGCAGGTCATGTAAAAACGCTTGCGGCCAATGATAGTGGAGAGCCAGGCGCTGATCGGCAGAATGATCGCATTTGAAACCAGGTAACTCGTGAGGACCCAGGTGGACTCTTCCTGACTGGCGGAGAGGTTGCCGGCGATGTGCGGCAGAGACACATTGGCGATGGAGGTATCCAGCACCTCCATGAAGGTGGCCAGCGTGACCGTCAGAGCGATCAGCCATGGGTTATATTTCGGCTTCCAGTGGGCGTCTAGATTGTCCGTCAAGCTATTCATCCTACGGCACGAGGTTCACAGCCAGTTTGACAACACAAAGTTCGAGTGGTTTTGTAGCGCCCGCCTGAAGGCGGGCGCTACGAAACGAAAACCAGCACTCTGAAGCGCGTGCTACTTGAGCCAGACTTTCGGGACCACCGACATTCCGGGCCTCAGGCGGTCAAGCCCTTGCTGCCCCGGTTTGAAGCGGATACGCACCGGCAGGCGCTGGACAACTTTTACATAGTTGCCCGTCGCGTTTTCCGGAGGAAGCAAACTGGTGACTGAGCCTGTTGAGCCGGGCATGGCTTCGACGGTCCCGTCGAAATTCTGATCGTACGCGTCCACAAGAATCGTGACCGATTGGCCGGCGTGCATTTGTTTCAACTGGCTTTCCTTGAAATTGGCGGTCACCCACAGATCGCCCAGATCGGCGAGAGTGACAAGGCGCCCGCCTTTGCTGACGTGTTCGCCGACTTCGACCGTTCGTTTACTGATGACTCCCGCCACCGGCGCGATGATCTTGCAATGGCTGAGATCGAGTTGTGCGCGGTCCAGTTGCGCTTTCATGGCTTGCACGTCGGCTTGCTTGGACTGCAGGTTGGCCATGGAAATGGCCACCTGATTGGGCGCATTCACGCGGGCCGACTCCATCATGCTGCGCGCTTGATCGAGTTGCGCCCGCCGTTGCTCCACGACTTTTTGCGCGGCCTCGGCCGAGGCTTTCGCGGAATCGACAGAGGCGGCGAACGCTTTGGCTGTCCCCACCACTTGATCGTAATCGGAGCGCGCGACTTCGTTCTTGTCCACCAGCGCCTGGTAGCGCGCGACGTCGGCCTGGGCCTTGCCGTTATTCGCCTGCACCTCCAGCACGCGGGACTGCGCAGCCAACTGATCGCGCTCGGCGGCCGCCAGAGCCGCTTCGGCATTGGCTACTTCAGACCGGGTTGTCGACACGCTGGTCTGCGAAGTGCTTTGCGTGATCGGCAGGTTTGGATTTTCCGCGCGCTCGCCGGCCTGCGCTTTCAATAGTTGCGCTCGCGCTTGATCCACAGCGACCTCGTAATCACGCGGGTCGAGCTCGACGAGCACATCTCCGGCTTGCACGGATTGATTCTCTTCCACGTGGACCGCTTTCACATCGCCGTCGATCCGCGCCGTGATTCCGTTGAGATGCCCGTCCACCTGTGCGTCGTCGGTGGATTCGTAGGTGCGCGAATACACCCAAAACGAAGCAGCCCCCAGAAGAATCAGGCCGCCCAGGATGGCCGCGAACAGGAGCGTCCTGCGACGCCCCTCGGCATTGCTGCCGGCGTCGTTCGGATCATTCGATCTTCCGGCGGGTTCAGCAGGCCGGGGCGCACTCTTTTGCTGCAATTGGTCGACGGCCATGGTTATTGGCTCCTCAAAAGATCGCGCATGATTTTTTCCGCCTGGCCCACCGCGCGCGCCACGCTGGCCTTGGCCAGGTTGTGCGCATTCAGGTCGGCGATATACTCGGACTCCGCGCTGGCCACCACTTCCTGGGCCTGGGTCACTTCGACGGTGTCCGCAACCCCGGAAGTGAAGCGGTCCGTGGACTGAGTCAGCGAATCCCGCGCAAGTTCACGGCGGCTTTGCGCGACGCGCACCAGTTCGGCGGCGGCGTTGAGATCTAGGTAGGCGTTTCTGACATCCGCCTCTACCTGATCGCGCACGTTTTCGAATTCGGCGCGCCGCTGCTTCAGCGTTGCCTCCGCTTCGACGATGTCGCCGTGGGTGTGCCCTCCCGCCCAAATGGGAAACAGGAGTTGACCGCTCACGTCGAAGGTTCCGTGAGAATTCGCCGGATTGACGCCGATCACGCCGTAATCCGCAACGATGCCCAACGTCGGATAATGCTCCGCCACGGCCGACTTGCGCGCGAACTCGGCCGCGTGCAGTTGCGCTTCCGCGGCTTTCAGGTCGGAACGGTTTTGCGCGGCCAGTGTGAGCGCCTGTTCCAACGTTATATTTTCGAGCGGTGCATAGGGCATCTTGTCCGCCAGGCTGAATGACTGTGCGGGTGATAATCCGATCAAACGCGCGAACGCGATTTTCTGTTTGGCGTAATCCGCCTGCTCCGCCGTCAGCCTTTGCTGCTGCGTTTCCAATTCGACCTGGCTTCTGGTCATGTCAATTTTTGCGCTGAGGCCCGCCGAAAAACGGTCCGCGGCCTGCTGGTAAATCGCCTGGGCGCTATCCACTTGCACCTTGACCGATTCGACGCGCGCCGCTTCGGCAATCACCTGCAAATAAGCCGAGGTCACCACGAACACCACGATCTCCCGCGAGTCCGCCGCGGAAAGTTCGGCCGCTCGTTGCGCTTCGCGGGAAGATTGAAAGGAGCGGATGGCTTGCACATCGGCGACGCGCTGCGTCAGGTACCCTCGCAAATCGAAATAATTGAAG
>Ga0210396_10000310_pt1 | contig 70139 bp, 70 predicted proteins | sample IncBWH17OmetaG_FD_155466 | JGI IMG/M metagenome (GOLD analysis project Ga0210396, IMG submission 155466) | Forest soil microbial communities from Barre Woods Harvard Forest LTER site, Petersham, Massachusetts, United States - Inc-BW-H-17-O ... | reverse complement strand
ATCCGAATTGGTAAGTGCGAATTGGTGAGTGGAAGAGGCTTCAGCTTGAAATGCTGGCGGAGGGAGAGGGATTCGAACCCCCGGTACGGTTTCCCGTACAGCGGTTTTCAAGACCGCCTGTTTCAACCACTCACACATCCCTCCGCGCTCGCGAGTAGTGTAGCAAGGTCACCACATCCGGGGTAATGGCCTTCCGATTCCGAGCTTGTGATCCTGCGATAGGGGCCGAGGGAAGTAACGACTCCGGCACTCTGCCGGACGAACTACACTGATCTCTGGATGGGGATTCCCCGGTTGTCCTCACTACTATCACCACTAGATCGGGTTCCTCATGCAATTCAGTCCTCCCCCAGACCGAATCAGGCAATTGTGTGCCAAGGCGCTGACGGCGCAGTCTCCGGAACTTGAGCAGATCATGAACGAGTTGAGGGAGGCACTCCACGAACACGCCGCCTTCGTTAGAGAGATGGCGTCCCAGGTCTTGAAGCAACTTCCGAGCGACCCGATGCGAGACGATAAGCCGAAAAACGCTGCCTAGATCGGCATAGGGTTCGCTAGATCGGTCTAAGGTTGTCAGGAATAGCGCCGGCTTCCATCTCGCTCGGCGGTCTCCTCATCGAGTAAACGCTGTAGTTCCGCAGCCAGAGTCTTCATTTTTTCGAGATCGTTCTCTGCCGCGATAAGCCTTGGTAACTCGGAGACGCGTTTGCTTTTCAGGTGTCATTGGCGCACCGTGGCCGGTGGCTGGGTGTCACTAAAAGGCCCCGACCACGGTGATTCGATGAAACGTGCGTATTTCTAAATAGGGCCTAGCCGTGGGCGAGTAAATCAGGATAAGGCTGTAGCAATGCTTGGGAATGGGACTGTATATCAACTTTTCTGCGAATCGCTACGCCGAGCGTTTGCAGCATCGAATCACGATGCTGTTCACGAAGGCGATTACGATGCCATCCTAAGATGTCGAGACCAGCGTTGGAGAACCACGAGCAGCGCTTTGGGCGCGCGGTCGCCTCGTGCGGTCTTGGCGGTGAAGTTCCTTTAACTGCACGACGAGCCAGCGGATGTCCGAATCGCCCTCACTGCTCAACTCTCATTCCTCTCCCGGTGCGGCCGCCGCAACAGTGTCATCGACAAATACGCCCCGATCCACGACCCTGCCGCCGCAAATCCAACATACGCCCAGTTCTTCGTGTAGCTGATCACAGCGAACGCCGACAGCAGGTACCAGACACTGCTCCAGGTCGCCGCCGGCGCCCGGCGATGCGACGACACGGCCGCATTGAACATCACGTACACCGCATCGGTCGCTGCCGTCGACGCAAAGACTCCTACCCCCAACCACGGATCTATCTGCACCACCGCCCTCACCTCGCTCTTGGGATTTCCTCGAAAGTCTCGCGGAAGTCTACACGTGGATGAGTGCCGTTCCGCGGCACGTCTTTAGAAGCAAGCCCCTGCGCCCTACAAGGTTTGCGTCCCTCCCCAGCCAGTTCCCACATTCTTGACACCCCACTCCCACCCCTTTATTCTTAAGTCTTGCTCCCTGGCGAACTTACGCCTCCGGGCGTGTTTCCGCGGGCCTTCGCGGTAGATCTAAAGGTGGGCGCGGAGGTTCCCGATGTTCATCGAAGTTGCTGAGCTAGAACTCCATCCTATTGATTTCCAAGAGGAGTTCCCTCCCGATGCCATCGACCTGGGAGCCGACGTGCGCCAGCGCACGTCCCTGAAAACCAGTGGCCGGGCGCAGCTGGTCGAAGAACATCGCGGCAAGCACAAGGTTCTCCAGGACATCCGACTGCAGGGGCAGCTGTCCACCAGCCTTGAGTCGCCCTGCGCGCGCTGCCTTGACCCGGTGGTCAGCGACGTCACGCGGTCGTTCGACCTTCTGTATCGGCCTCTTGGTTCCGACGCGGCTGGTGAAGAACAGGCCGTAGTTGGGGCTGAGGCGGAGATCGGTTACTACGCGGGTAAACATCTGCTGCTCGAAGACGTTTTACGCGAGCAGACGCTTCTCGCCGTGCCTTTGAAGGTGCTATGCCGCGATGACTGCAAGGGACTCTGCGCGACTTGCGGAAAGAATCGTAATGTTGAACTGTGCGCGTGCGTACAACCGATTGAGGATCCGCGCTGGGCGGCGCTCAAAGACATTCGGGAGAAGTTGCAGCATTAACCGGCTTGCATAGCAGAATCGCAGGAGTAACGACCTCAAGCCAGGGATTCGGGATATAACGCAATTTGATTTTGCTCGCTCCGGCGAGTTCAGTGAGGAATTTTCCATGCCTAATCCAAAACGGCGCCACTCGCAAAAACGAACCTCTACCCGGCGTGCTCATGATGCCCTGTCGAAGCACTCTCTTTCCGAGTGTCCCAACTGCCACGAAAAGAAGATGCCCCATCGCGCTTGCCCCAAGTGTGGTTATTACAAGGGTCGCGAGGTGGTAGAGGTCGAGGAAGCCAGCTAACTCATTCGAGCCTCACCCATGCCAAGCGTCATAGCTCTGGATGCACTGGGTACTGATCGCGCGCCCAAGCCTGAGATCGAGGGCGCGATCCAGGCCGCCCGCCACTTCGGGACACGAGTTCTGCTCGTGGGCCCCGAGCAGCAACTCAAGGCGGAGTTGAGCCGGTATCGCTGGACCTCGAGTCTGCCCATCGAAATCGTTCACGCCAGTGAAGTCATCACCATGGAGGACAAGGCTGCTCAGGCGGTACGCTCCAAGCGTGACTCCAGCATGCGCGTCGGTGTGCGCCTCGTCCGTGATGGGGTCGCCGCCGGTTTCGTGAGCGCGGGAAACACCGGAGCCGCAATGGCCACCGCCAAAATGGTATTGGGCGCACTCCCGGGAGTGGATCGTCCGGCACTTGCCGCTGTTTTTCCGACCGCCCTCGGCACCGGCGCGATGCTGCTCGACGTCGGCGCCAATGTCGACTGCAAACCGCACAACCTCGAGCAGTTCGCCGTCATGGGCGAAATCTATTTCCGCTCCATCTTTGGCACCAAACGCCCAACCGTCGGATTACTTTCGATCGGAGAAGAGGAAAGCAAGGGCAACGAACTCACGCGGGAATCGTTTCAGCTCTTGAAGCACTTGCCTTTGAATTTTGTCGGCAACGTCGAGGGCCGCGACCTGTATAACGGTGAAGTCGACGTCATCGTGACCGATGGATTCGTGGGCAACGTCGCGCTAAAAACCTCCGAAGGTGTTGCCAACCTGGTCCGCTCCGCGCTGAAAGAAGCCTTGCGCGCGACCATCACGCGCCAGGTGGGATATCTGCTCTCGCGCAGCGCCTTCACCGACTTCAAGAAACGCCTCGATCACACGGAGTACGGTGGCGCGCCTCTGCTAGGCGTGAAAGGCGTTTGCATCATCACGCACGGTTCTTCGAACGCCAACGCCATCAAGAACGCCATCCGCGTCGCCTCGGAATTTTCCGAGAGTCACGTCAACGAAGAGATTGAGAAGGGTATCGCGGCGATTCGTCCGACCGCGGTCGTCAGCCACTGAAAATTTCTATGATTCCGATTGCATTCCTGTTCCCCGGACAGGGCTCGCAAGCCGTCGGTATGGGCAAAGACCTCGCCGATCATCATCCCATTGCTCGTCAGACATTCGAGGAAGCCGACGAAGCGCTCGGATACAAGTTGTCGCAGCTCTGTTTTGAGGGTCCGGAAGAAAAGCTCCGCCTCACGGAAATCACGCAGCCGGCGATTCTCACGGCCTCGGTCGCGGCCTGGCGTGTTCTCGACGACAAGGGACTGAAGCCTGCTTTCGTCGCTGGTCACAGCCTGGGAGAATACTCGGCCCACGTTGTCGCTGGCACGCTGAGCTTTGCCGATGCCGTGCGCACCGTGCGTAACCGTGGCAAATATATGCAGGATGCCGTGCCCGTCGGCGTGGGCGCCATGGCCGCAATCCTGGGCATGGAGCCCGACAAAGTCTCAGCCGTTTGCGCCGAGGCCTCGAATGGTGAAATCTGCGAGCCCGCCAACATCAACTCGAGCGAGCAAATCGTGATCTCAGGCAATACTGGTGCGGTTGAACGCGCCGCGAAGTTGGCGACGGATCGCGGCGCCAAACGCGCCGTCATGCTTCCCGTCAGCGCACCTTTCCATTGTTCACTGATGAAGCCCGCGCAGGACCTCCTCGCAAAAGACCTGCAGGCCCTGACTTTCCAAAAGCCCGATGTTCCCGTCGCGTGCAACGTGGATGCCGTGTTAGTGGAAGACGGCGACCGGAGCCGCGACGCGCTTGTCCGCCAGGTCACCGGGTCCGTAAAGTGGAATCAGTCGATCCACTTGTTGATTGCGCAGGGTGTCGAGCGCTTCATTGAGGTAGGACCGGGAAAGGTGCTGAGCAGCTTGATGCGCCAGATCGACCGCTCAAAATCTGCGTCCAACGTGGGGGACGAAGCGTCTCTGCAAAAGACACTCGGCACATTGGCGGAAGGTTAAGCCGGGAGAGGAAAGATACGCGCGGGGGCAGACGCCTCGTCGAGCCCGGTCGAGCGTAGCTCGACTTTCGAATGAATCCTCAACTGCACGGCGACGGGCTGAACGTCTTCTCCGATTTCTGCACGTACAGCTGTTCGTGGTCGGCGCGGTTGTTGACGATCACTTCCACCACGACACCGCTGCCGCCGTGCGGACACTCCCCGCTGGCGTAGATCTTGTAGCTCTTAATCAATCCCCACTCGCCGCCCGGTCCCCAGTCCCGGTAGAAGTCGGTGAACGGATAATCGGCGTGCTGCGGGGTGTGCTGTTTCCATCCGGGATCGGCACGGTAAATGGCGTACGCAGTTTCGTAGTCCTGTCTTTGCAGAGCGGCGAAGAATTTGTCGACGAGGTGCTCTTCCGGCCAGTAGCGGAATTGGTAAGCCAGAAATCCCAGGACGAGCAATGTCCCGACGATCGTGACGATGCGCATCTTGCGCCGGCGCGCGCCTGCCTCGTCGTATTCCTTGGCATCCATCAGCGTCATATGTCCTTAGCATAACGGAAATCTGCGATGCACCAAAAGTTCCCAGGAAGAAACAAATCGCTGTTTATAAGCGGCGCCACAAGCTTGAAACGTCAGCCAATCACAGCGTCCTCTTGAACAACGGCGTCGCGATCGCCAGGGCGACCGTACCAAATATTGCCAGATACAACATGTTCGGCACGATCGCGCCCAGGCCGGTTTCTTTAAGCAGGAGACTCTTGAAACCTGCCACGGCATATGTGAACGGGTCGGCCTTCGCGATTACTCGCAGCCATGCCGGAAAGGCCTGCACGGGATAGATCGATCCGCTTGGAAAGAAGAGTAGAGTATTGAGAATTCCGAAGATGGCGCGTGGGACCAGAGGATCATCGACCCGCACCATCAGCAAGAACATCATGGTGTTGAAGGCGATCGATGTGAGCGCAATCATGATCAGCAGCCCCAGTGCAGTCATCGGATCGAAAATCGTACTCACCCCCGCCAGCAGCGACCCGATCACCGTGATCACCAGTCCAGTCAGGACTGCTTTGATCGCCCCGGCGAGGTTCAAGCCAAATACCAGCTCGGCCTTCGTGATCGGTGTGACCAGGTATCCCTCGTGCACACCTCGCGCCTTGTCGTCGATGTAAAGCATGCCGCCACCGATCATCACCGATACAAACATCGCCAGGGTAATCGAGCCGGGCAGCAGATATTTCATGTACTCGATGTAGGGATACAGCTCCACGATCTGCAACACGGTCTGCTGCAGGATGCGCGGCTCCACGGTCGGATTGTTCAGCGCCGTCGTGATGTCGGTCAGTTCCTGTTCGAGCGTGGAACTCATGAAGTTGTCGCTGTTATCAACAACCAGGGCAATTTGCGGGCGATTCTGTTCGTAGACGCGCCGCGAGTACTGTGGCGGGATGATGACGGCTCCCTGGATCTTGCCGTTGCGGACGTCGTCGCGAGCGGACTGTTCGTCGTTGTAATAGATCGGGATGAAGGTGCGCATGTTGGCGCGCACCGAATCAAACGCCTGCCGGATCCTCAACGCCTGCGTGCCGCCGTCCTGATCGACAACGCCCAGCTTGGCATCGCGAATTTTCCCGCCGAAAGCGTTGCCGAGAACGATCAACTGGACGAGCGGGAAGATCATCGACGCCAGCATCAGGGTGGGCGAACGAAAGAACTTGCGCATTTCGCGCTCGACGATGGCCATCATTCGATTCATGGCTGTAATCCTGGGCGCTGCGGCATGGTGAAACCGTAGGCTTTTACGAGTTCGTCGCGTAGCTGCCGGCCGGTGTAGTGGACGAATACGTCGTCGAGCGTGGTGCTCTGCACGGTAAGCGTCTTGATCGGCACGCCTGCCTGCACTGCCATTTCGACCAACTCGGTGGTGGTGTGCGAACCGTTGCCGGTCAGCACACGGTACATGCCCGCGCCTTCGTGCTGGACGGAGGTGACGTCGTCGAGTTTATGCAGGCGCTGTTCCCAGTCTGCAGGTGGATTTTCAAATTGTACTTCAATGACGTTGGAGCCAGGCACGCTCGCTTTGAGAGCGGCTGGCGTATCGAGGGCGACGAGCTTGCCGTGATCGACAATCGCGATCCGATCGCAGAGGCGGTCGGCCTCGTCCATGTAATGGGTCGTGATCAATATCGTGAGTTCGCGGCTCTTCTTGATGTTGGTGAGCATCTCCCAGACGGCGACGCGGGAGACGGGGTCGAGCCCGGTGGTGGGCTCGTCAAGAAAGAAGATGCGAGGGCTGTGAACAAGGCCGCGCGCGATCTCGAGGCGGCGGCGCATGCCGCCGGAAAGGGTTTTCGTCTGGGCATCACGCCACTTGGTCAGGTCGACGAGTTCCAGCAATTCATTAATGGCCTGCTGTCTGCGCTTCGCGGGTACGTCGTAGAGCTTGGCGTAAATGTCCAGGTTCTCTTCAACGGTGAGGTCGAGGTCGCTGGTGAGTGCCTGCGGAATAACTCCGATACAGCGGCGGGCGGCGTCGGGGTCTTTGGCGACGTCGTGCCCAGCGACGATAGCGCGTCCCGAGGTGATGGGGATGAGCGTGGTCATCATGCGGATCAGCGTGGACTTGCCGGCACCATTTGGACCGAGCAGGCCGAAGATCTCGCCGTCGCCGACGTGGAAGGTAACGCCGTCGACGGCCGTAAAGTCGCCGTACTTCTTGACGATGTTCTCCACGTCGATGGCGTTCTGCCCGCGTTTTTCAGGACCTTCGCAGCCGTGACCTGCGGGCGAGCCATTCGTAGGAGTCGCTTTCGGCTTCGGATCCGCACTCATGGCTGCTGCTCCGCGGAGGCGTTCTGTCGCGGCGTCGCCTTGAGTTGGTCGGGAGACACGAGGACTTCCGCCGTCATACCGGGCACGTAGGCGCCCTTGGGATTGTCGAGCCGGACTTTGACGACGATCGTCTTGATGTCGCGTTTGCGGCGGTTCACGTCGCGCTGGGTGGCAAAGTCGGCTTCAGCGCTCTTGAAGAACACTCTGCCGCTGGTGATGGTTCCACCGGGAAGCCGCACGCGCAGCGTGTCGCCGAGGCCGATGTGGTCGGCTTGCGTCTCGGGAATCGCCGCCCGCACCCACGTGTCGGTTAAATCGACGATCGTCACAATCGGGGAGCCGATGTTCAGCACTTCACCCTGACGGGCTGCGCGCACTGAGACTGTGCCGGTCACGGGCGCGTAAATATTCGTGTAGCCGAGGCGGACTTCGGCCTGTTTCTTCATGTCCTCAGCATTCTTCAGATCGGCGAGTGTTGCCGCCACCGTGCTCTTGGCAGCTGATGCCTGATGCGTGCGCGCTACAGCGGCGTTCAGGTCGGCTTCGGCGGCGGTGACCTGGCTGGTGAGCGATTGGACATTGGCCTGTGCGGCGGCGAGATTCATTTCCGCCTGCACGCGGTCCTGATCCGAGGCCACGCCCTGTTTGGCGAGTTCGATGGTGCGGCGGCTGTCGCTCTCGGTTCGCTGCAGCGTCGCCTGCGCCTGCGCGAGTTGTGCTTTCATCGATGCGAGTTTTGCCTGCGTATTGGCGACGTCGCTCGAGGTTGAGCCCGAAGTCGACTTCTCGGTGTATTGCATCTCGGAGACCTTCGAACGAAGACTGGCGATGGTGGCGGTGGCCGCGGCTTCCTGCGCCTGGAGTTCCGCCGGATCGATGACCGCGATCAGATCCCCGGCTTTCACCTGCGAACCTTCGTCGACCAGCAATTTCTGCAAGCGTCCCTGAATTTGCGGGCTCACGATGACCTGGTTGGAATCGACAGTGCCGATCAGCACGAGGTCGCGGTTGCTGGGCGTCGAAAAGTAGTAGTAACCGAGCGCAATGAGAAAGATGATTCCCAACACGATGAAGAAACGGTTGCGCGGATTCACTTTTGCTCTCCTTCGACCGGCAGGGCCGACGGCTGGAACAAAGCTGCGGCAATGAAGTCAAGAACCGCGGCCCTTCGAGCTGCCAAGCGCTCGGGACTCAGCGGATCCTCCTGGGTGATGAACTTGAGCATGGCGGCGCTCCCGAAGTAGTGCACGACTACCGCGGCCATTGATGGAATGAACTGCATCGGATCGACGGGGCGAAAAACGCCCGTGGCGATGCCCTCCTGGAAGAGCTTGATCATCTGTTCGTAGATCGGCTTGATGTAGAGCTTGACAATGCGCTGCATCTGCGAGCCCCGGGGACGCGAGAACATCTCGCGCTGGACCATTTCACGGTACGCGGGGTGGTCGGCGAGATAGTCGAAAAAAACGCCGATGTAGCGCAGGATCTTCTCGCCCGGTGGAATCTGCTCCTGCAGCACCGGCATGAGGAACTTATTGCGTTCCTGAAAGACGTGGTCGAGGGCGGCGCCGTAGAGGGTTTCCTTGTCGCGAAAGTAGTAATAGAGCAGGGCCTTGTTTACCTTGGCGGCGCGGGCGATGGCGTCGGTGCGAGCCCCGGCGACGCCCTCACGGGCGAATTCGCGAATCGCTGCCTGCAGAATGGCGGTGCGGCTCTCTTCGGGCTGGCCTCGGGATCCGAGACGGGGACGGGCGTGGGCGGTAGCCATAGGGGAATCTCTTTTTATTAACTAACTGGTTAGTTAGATGGTAGCAGAGTGGCCTGGAATTGGCAATGGCGGGGGGCCAGGGCCTTTAGCAGTTAGCACTTAGCATTTGGCCATCGACGCGCCGGGGAGGTTCCGGAAGATCTGGCGAATCCATCATCATAGAGGCGAAGAAAGGTATGAACGCGCGCGGATTCATTGGTCCGGATTTGGCGGGCCGTTGAATCCGCAGTGCCTATGGCCAAATGCTTACTGCCAAGGGCTGGTGCTGAATGCTGGTTGCCGAGTGAAGAGTGCTGATCGCTTGAATGCGGTGTCTTATAATTCCCGCCTCGAGGACTCTTCATGCTGCCTGTCAAACTCATCGTGTGTCCGACGGATTTCAGCACGCCCGCTTGCACGTGCGTGCGCGTCGCCAGCGAACTGGCCGAACACTTCAACGCCGAACTTCTGCTCGTGAACATCGTGCCGGCGTTGCCGGGGGTTCCGCCGGATCCGAACTACGTCTTCAAGATTCCGGAGTACGAGCAGTACCTGCACGCCGACGCCGAGGAGCACCTGCGTCGAACGCGCGACGATCTTGTCAGCAGGAACGTGAAGGTTCGCACCCAGGTCGGTCACGGGGCGGCGGCCGAGGAGATTGTGCTCATCGCGAAGACCGAGGGCGCCGATCTGATCGTCATCTCGACCCATGGGTCAACGGGCCTGGAGCGATGGGTGTTTGGATCGGTGGCAGAAAAAGTTGTCCGCCTGGCGGAGTGCCCGGTGCTGACGGTTAGACAAAAAGAAGAAGCCACGTGAAATCCGGCGGCTCATCTCGAACCCTCCCGAACTGGGGCTGCCCCACCCATCGCGGTTTTCGATGGGTGGGAAGCAAGGACCGCAGCTTCACATTGGCACGCGTATCTTGAGTTCCGCTTTCTTCTCCTCATTGACCAACACCGGGCCAGCTTCGCCGTAGGCATAGTGGCGATAACTGCTCCAGCGCCACTGCTCCGGCTCGAGCACCAAGCCGCGTTTCACCGGATTCTGATGCATATATCGCAACTTCTCCACTCGCTTGCCTTCACTCCAAACCACGAAGTCGTAGAAACGCCGTTGCCAGATGTGCCCCTCGCCGAGAGCGGTGTCCCAGAGGGAGGGTTGGCGACGGTTTTGAGGCCTCCGCAGACGGCATAACAGACTCCGGGCGAAGCCCTGCTTGAGGGCTTGCATGACGATCGACGGATTGCCGCGCTCCGGTTCACTCAACAGCAGGTGAATGTGCTCAGGCATGACGACATAGCCGACAACCACGAAATGGTAGCGACGACGAACTTGCTCCAGGACGCGGAGAAAGAGGTCACGATTGCCCTTAGTGGCCAGCAGCGGTTGCCGTTGGTAGCAACTGGTGGTGATGAAATGAAGATAGTCGGCTCCGTAGTAGCGACGCAGGCGCGGGGGCATAACGCATGATGGAATCAGGCCGCGGGGAACGACAGTGACGAGTGAACCGGGTGCGTGGTTGATTGGGAAGGCTGCGGGCCGGGGAGTTGCGGAGGTTCGTGCCTCCCACCCATCGAAAACCGCGATGGGTGGGGCAGCCAGAGTTGTGGTAGTTTTCGGAAAGGCTGGGAAGGGTGGGCCAGCCCCCATAACAGACTCCGGGCGAAGCCCTGCTTGAGGGCTTGGATGACGACCGACGGATTGCCGCGCTCCGGTTCACTCAACAACAGGTGAATGTGCTCAGGCATGACGACATAGCCGACAACCACGAAATGGTAGCGACGGCGAACTTGCTCCAGGACGCGGAGAAAGAGGTCACGATTGCCCTTAGTGGCCAGCAGCGGTTGCCGTTGGTAGCAACTGGTGGTGATGAAATGAACATAGTCGGCTCCGTAGTAGCGACGCGGGCGCGGGGGCATTACGCATGATGGAATCAGGCCGCGGGGAACGACAGTGACGAGTGAACCGGGTGCGTGGTTGATCGGGAAGGCTGCGGGCCGGGGAGTTGCGGAGGTTCGTGCCTCCCACCCATCGAAAACCGCGATGGGTGGGGCAGCCAGAGTTGTGGTAGTTTTCGGAAAGGCTGGGAAGGGTGGGCCAGCCCCCGATCTCGCAACTTTGCGCTTTTTCTTCGCCAAAATCGGGGTCAATTGGTGCTATGGAGATGTTTCAACAGTTGGCAGCCCACCCTTGCCCGTTTCGATAGAATGGCCAAATGTTCGCTGTGCTGCTACATGGCGGATGGGACACCATCGTTGCCGCCATCCTCTTCTGGCTCTCACCGTTCATCGTCTTGTTCTTGGTTGTGAACTGGGTGATACGGTGGAGACGCAAACGAAGGTATTCCGGCTCGTAGCTGTGGCGTCTCGGTGAGTGTAAAAGCGACGATTGCACAACTTTGCGCCGTTTGTTCGCCCCCTCGCTCGTTCGCGACTCGATCTTGGACCGCGCGGGGGGTAGCCGAATTTTTCCCGAAGTGTAATACCCCACCGCTGGTTTGACTCGTCTACCCGACCTTCCTATACTGCTCGGCGCGCCACGAAAGCCTGAGGGGGGACGTCCATGTCAAAACGTGCATTCGCCATTTTTCTGATTTTTGCCTTCACTACACTCGGCTTCGCACAGGCGCCTGTTCACCAGCCCAAGCTCACTCCACAGGCGAGCGGCACGACCCAGCTGCTGATTTCCGTCAGCCCGGTGAACGACCGCGTCGTATGGGCTTCTGGAACGGGAGGCACGTATGTGGTCACGACCGATGGCGGCAAGCACTGGAAAGCGGCGGTCGTGCCGGGGGCTGAGGCTTTGCAATTTCGCGATGTATATGCGGTCAACGACAAGATCGCGTATCTGATGTCGATCGGAAACAACACCACAGATTTCCGCATCTACAAGACGCTCGACGGCGGCGCGAACTGGACGATCGAGTTCACCAATCAGACGGTGAACGCATTCTATGACTGTTTCGGGTTCTGGACTCCGAAACGCGGGATTGCGCACAGCGACTCGGTGAACGGAGTGTTTCCCGAACTTCGCACGACCAACGGAAAGACATGGAAGTCAATCGCCGCCAACATGCCGCCGGCTTTGCCGGGTGAAGCGTCGTTCGCCGCGAGCGGCACCTGCGTCACAACCGAGGGAGAAAGCAATGCGTGGGTGGCGACCGGCGGGTCCACCACGTCGCGGATCCTGGCGACGAGAGATGGGGGCAACACGTGGAACGCCTATGACACTCCCCTGGTGAGCTCGCCCAGCGCGGGCGCGATCAGCGTGGCCTTCCGTGACCGCTTTCATGGCGTCGTGGGCGGCGGTGATCTAGCGGTGAACACCTCGGCCGACATGGCCACGTCGGAAGATGGGGGACGCACGTGGACGCCCACGAATACACCTCCTCCCGTGCAGGGATCGATCTTCTGCCTCGCATACATACGGGGAACGCGCCACGGCGAAGACGAGGGCTCGGGCGACGAACATGATCATGCCGTCGTGATCACCGCCGAGACGGCGCCGAACTTCAGCAGCGGCTCGGCGGCGTGGACTCCCGACGAAGGACGCACGTGGTTCCAAATCCCGGGAGCGAGTGGCTACTGGGCGGTGGCCTTTGCCAGTCCCAAAGCCGGGTGGTTCGTGGGGAATAATGGGCAGATTTTGAAGATCGGGTTCTGACCTTCACTGCACCTCGTAGCAGCGATGTCTGACAAAGAAGACAAACCGATCACCGACGTAATGAGCGAGTGTAGAAGCGACCGATCGGTCGTCGTTGCTCGGCTGTTGGAAAAGGCACAAGAGGGTGAGGGTGGTGGAATCCCACCCAAGCGCAAAGGACGCGCTTGGATGGGGCACCCGCGACAAATAAAAAGGACGGGCGAGACGCCCGTCCCTCCAACTCAAATTTCAAGCAAGCGGAGTGCCGTCCGCTAAAGCGGACTCAACTTTTCCATGTTCGCGGTCCCAGCACTCACGTGCTGGGCTAACGACTGCCGTCGCTGCGCGACTCCTACTCCGCCCCAGGACTCGTACCCCGCGACTTCTATTCCACCCCTCCTGCGATCGACGGCACAAGCAACACTTCGTCGCCGTCCTGAAACGCGTACGTCGGGCCGCCGATAAAGCGGATGTCTTCCTCGTTCACGTAGATGTTGAGAAAGCGGCGCACCTGGCCTGCTTCGTCGCGCAGGTGGGGCTTGAGTTCGGGGAACTTCTCGTCGAGCACGGAAAACAATTCGCCGAGATTGGCGGCGGAACAGTTCAGCTTTCCGATGCCGGAGGTGTGACGGCGCAGCGCAGTTGGGATTTGCACAGTAATGGACATCTCAGGCCTCCACCGCTTCCGGAATATCGAGCGTGTTCGAGAGGAAGCGTTCGAACTCTGCGAGCTTGGGCGCGATCGCATCGTCGGCTTCGTAAGCTCCCGCCAATGCGTCGGTCGTCTTCAGACCATTTCCTGTGATGCAGACCACCGTGGTCTCGTCCGGAGAAATTCGGCCGTCGCGCACCAGCTTGCGCGTGCAGCCTACAGTAACGCCCCCAGCGGTCTCCGTGAAGACACCCTCGGTTTCAGCAAGTAGCTGGATCGAGGCGACAACCTCGGGATCCGATACATCTTCCGACCAGCCGCCGCTCTTGGTGATGGTCTTGATCGCGTAGTGGCCATCTGCCGGATTGCCGATGGCGAGAGAACGGGCGATGGTAGCGGGCTTCTGCGGCTCGATCTCGGCGCTGCCGTTTTTGACGGCGGTCGAGATCGGCGAGCATCCGGTCGCTTGCGCGCCAAAGAACTTCACCGGTTTTGGATCGACCAGGCCGAGTGTGATCAGTTCGTCGAAGGCCTTTTTAATTTTCACGATGAGCGAGCCACCCGCCATCGGCACAACGACGTTGTCGGGCAAACGCCAGCCGAGTTGTTCGGCGATCTCGAAGCCCACCGTCTTGGAGCCTTCGGCATAGTAGGGGCGGAGGTTCACGTTCACGAATCCCCACTGATGTTCGTCGGCGATCTGAGAGCACAGGCGGTTGACCTGATCGTAGCTGCCCGCGATGCGGACCACCTTCGCGCCATACACCTGCGTGTTCAGGATCTTCGCTGCTTCGAGATCGGCGGGGATGAAGATCCATGCCTTAAAGCCGTTGCGCGCCGCCTGCGCGGCCACGGAGTTGGCGAGGTTTCCGGTCGAGGAGCACGACACCGTATCGAACCCAAATGCGCGCGCCTGCGACAGCGCTACCGACACCACGCGATCTTTGAAGCTCAGCGTGGGCAGGCACACGGCGTCGTTCTTCACGAACAGCTTGCGCGTGCCGAGCGCCTTCGCCAGCTTAGGCGCGCTCAACAGCGGCGTGAAGCCAACGGGAAGCGTCGGCTGAAAATCTTGGGGGAGGGGGAGGAGCTCGGAATAGCGCCACATATTGGGAGGGCGCTGCGAAATCTTTTCGCGGGTAAACTCACCGCGAACCGCGTCGTAATCGTAGCTGACTTCGAGGGGAGAGAAACAGTCATCGCAGATCGACCGGGGCTGGTTTCCCCAGGTCTTACCGCACTCACGACATCGCAATTCGTAATGAGCCATCGTGCCACTCGCGATCTTGCGAGCAGCTGCCGGACGAGCATCTCTGGAATAGCGGGGATTCTGGAGAAAAGGTCTCTGAAAACGAAGACCTCTTCTCCGGATAGGAAAAGAGGTTATGGTAAAGCGGAAACAGAAGCCGCGTACCTTAATCTCATGTTCCCCGTTTCCGGGAGAGAGTTGGCACCAAGCGACTGAGATATATGATCCCAGTCCGGTTGCCGTGGCGTCATCGGGCTCGTCCCTCAGCCACTCTGCATGAAATTCTAGGTCCGCCCCGTAAGGGGCAGACTTGGAGATAGATAGTACTGGTCACAGGCAAGTGTGTCAAGCCACCTATCCTCGCGGGCTCTTGCACGTCTGATGGGAGTAACCGCGAAATCGCGGTTTTCGTGGGAATTCCAGCGAAACAGAGAGGATGTTATGTCTGATGCCACTCCCGCCAGCTACCTCCCGAGCTCGGCAGCATTGTCATCTCAGAGCAGAAGCGCTCTCCTGCCTATTGCGGTCGGTGGCCTTACCGCCGGAGGGTTGGATCTGCTTCAGGCCTATGTTTTGTTCGGCTGGAAGATCCCGCTCGTGATTGCCGCCGGATTATTGGGTCGGCAGGCAGTACACGGCGGAGCGGGAACGTATGCACTGGGCGTGCTCCTGCATTTCTTCATCGCGTGCACAGCGGCTTCGATTTACTACGCGTTCAGCCGCAAGCTGACCTTCATGAAGGAGCATTGGATCGTCTGCGGCCTGTTCTTCGGCGGTGCCGTGGAAGAAGTGATGAACCTGGTGGTCCTGCCACTCTCCGCCCACCATGCACGCGGACCTTACGAGCTGCATGACCTGATTCTGGGGTTAATGGTCCACATGGTTGTGATCGGGCTGCCGATCGCGTACAGCGTGCATCGGCTCTCGGACTAGCCTGCAGTTTGCTGTCGAATGCCCACCTCGGGTAGGCAAGGTCTATACGCGGCGAGAACGCGGCCGCTTGTTGCTGTTGTCGCGCACTCTCCTAAGATTGGATCTATATTCGACGGCAAGAGGAAGCGATGCAGGCGATCAAGGTTGTTCTGGCTTCTGAGTCGCCGTTCCGTCGCCGCGCGATGGACATGGTGGGAATTCCCTACGAAACGAGAGCCGCCAACATCGACGAGAAGGCGATCCGCGACGACGATCCCACGATGCTGACGCGCAAGCTTGCCGAGGCAAAGGCATGGAAGGTAGCGGGCGAGTGTCCGGATGCCGTAATCGTCTCGGGTGATGCGGTGGCCGCGAAAGACGGCAAGATTTATGAAAAGCCCGTCGATCTGGAGGAGGCGGCGAAATTCCTGGCGGAGTTCTCGGGCAACGAATTTCAGTTCGTCACGTCGCTGGCGGTCCTGCACGCGCCGAAACGCAAGATGCTGAGCGCGGTCGAGATTTCGAATATCACTTTTCGTGCGCTGGAAGAACGCGAAATTCGTGACTACGTCCGGAAGTATTCAGTTCTTAACTATGCGGGAGCCTTCGAGAGCGATGCAGTTCTGAAGTTCGGCGAGCGGGTTTCGGGCGCAGTGAACATCGGGACGGCGCTGCCCATCAGTCGACTGATTGGGCTGCTGCGAGAGCAAGGCATCAAGGTGTGAAGCTCAGGTGTTAGGTCTCAAGGCAGGCTCACGCAGCGGTTAACAAGCGGTCGCCTGTTGTTCGAAAGCGATACCGGAGCTTCGTAGAATCGCGGAGCTGCGCTCCGCCGGACAGCCGAGGCGGCTGTCCCCACGTGAGCCTTGCTGATTTCGACCTGGAGATATGGACACTGAAAACCGATTCCGAATAACGTCGCCACGTACGGTGGTGGTTTATCTTGGATTCGTGCCAAGGGCCTGACACCTAACACCTAAGACCTGACACCTGGTGTTCCTACCGGCTGTACTGATTCTTCTTCTTATCTTCGTGCCGTTCGATGCCGAGTTGAATCAACCGGTCAATCAGATCGGAATACGATAGACCGGACGCCGCCCACAGCTTGGGGTACATGCTGATGGCGGTGAAGCCCGGCATGGTGTTGATCTCGTTGACGAAGAGCTTGCGCGTCTTCGGGTCCATTAGAAAGTCGACGCGGGCGAGGCCTGAGCAGTCCACAGCTTGAAAGGCGCGAATCGCGAGTTCCTGGACTTTCTTCGTCTCGGCTTTCGTTAGCTTCGCGGGAATGATGAGCTCGGAACCTTCGTCGAGATACTTCGCAGAGTAGTCGTAAAACTCTTTTACGGGCACGATTTCCCCAGCGATCGAGGCCTGTGGCCGGTCATTGCCCAACACCGAGCACTCGATCTCACGGGCTTTGTTCTTTGCGCCGCCCACGCCTTGCTCAATCACAATCTTTCGATCGAACTTCGCAGCCTCGTAGATCGCGGGGCCGAGCTCTTTCTTGTTGTGCGCTTTTGAAATACCTACCGATGATCCGAGGTTGGCGGGCTTCACGAAAACCGGATACTTCAGCTGCTTGTCGACTTTGCTTTCGGTCTTCTTGTGATCGGCGTCCCATTCGCTGCGCAGAATCGTCACGTGCTTCACGATAGGCAGGCCAGCCGATTGGAAAAGCGCTTTCATGATGTCTTTATCCATGCCGGCGGCGGAGCCAAGGACGCCGGCACCCACGTATGCAATGTCGGCAAGTTCGAGCAGGCCCTGGATGGTTCCATCTTCGCCGAAGGTGCCATGCAAAACGGGGAAGATCACGTCGACATTGATGGCGCGGTCGGAAGCTCGACGCAGAGTCGACGCGTCTCCCTGAAATGGAGTGAGGCTGCTCGCGCCGCGACGCACCGGCTCAGGTGGTACCACAACCGCTTCTCCCGAGGCCAGCACCGCGGCTCCCGGAGTGGCGTCGGGATCGCCAGCGCGCAGATGCTTGGATTCGTCGGGGGCCTTGCCATGCAGTAGAGCCTCGGCATCGCCGGCCGTAAGCCAACGGCCTTCTTTCGTGATCCCGATGGGCACGACTTCGTATTTGCTCTTGTCGATGGCTTCGACCACGGACGCGGCTGACAGCAAGGAGACCTCGTGCTCTCCACTGCGGCCGCCGAACAAAACTCCAACGCGCAATCTCTTCATGACACTCAGTCTCTTTGCTTTATTCGGTTCACGTCAAACACCGGCGGTGATTTTCTAGATTCCTCAGTGCATATGACGAAGTTGTCCAGCGATAGCTGGATCATTCTTCGCTTTTTTTGGGGCTCAATACGATGTCGAGTTTTTCGTGACATTCTGACTCAGGATCGTAAGTGGCCAAGCCTACCAGTTTGTCTTTTGCAGCGTGGAACTCCAGCGGCGGGCGCTTGACGCGGTCGGGCAGCCCAGTGAATTTCAGCTTGCCGTCGTTTCCCGTGTAAGCATCAAGATCGAGCTTGCGGATGCCGCCAAAACCATAAGCGATGTGCACCTTCACGTGCGCTGCTACTGCCGGCTTTCCTTCATGCGAGACAGTGAGTTCCAGCGAACACGGCCCCGCTCCGCCGTCCATGACTGGAGTCATCTGCGAAGAGTCCGCCGGTGCTGAATTGGAGTTCTGTTTCTGGCGAGGCGTGCCGGGGCTGGCGGTTACGGTGAAAGTCAGGGCTAGAGTGAAAAGAGAAGTTATGGCAAAGAACCTCAGTTGCTTCATGGGAGACCCGAATGTCGTTGACCGTACATCGCTAGAGAATTTTCTTGCCGAAGGCCGAGAGGGAAAGCTCCACGGCCAGATCGGCAGTTTGATTGTGTTCGTCGATCACTGGATTAACTTCGACAATTTCGAGGCTCAACAACCGGCCATGGTCGGCGATGATTTCCATGGCAAGGTGCGCTTCCCGATACGTCGCGCCACCCCACACGGGAGTGCCGACGCCTGGTGCGTCTTCCGGATCGATCCAGTCCATATCGAGCGACACGTGATAGCCGGCCGTGCCGCGTCCGGCCATGCGAAGAGCTTCTTCCATCACGGATCGCATGCCGCGTTCATCGATATCGCGCATGGTGAAAACTTCCACGCCAGCACGCCGGATATTCTCTTTTTCAATCGCATCCACGTCGCGAACGCCCACGAGCACGCAATTCTCCGGATGCACCTTGGGGGAAAAATTGAAAATATTTCCGAGTTCGGCTGGTCCGAGTCCCATGATCGCCGCCAGAGGCATGCCGTGCACGTTGCCGCTGGGCGAGCTATCCGGCGTGTTCATGTCGCTATGAGCGTCAATCCAGATCAGGCCGATCTTCTGATTCTGGCGTCGATAAAATTCCGCTACACCCGCGACCGTTCCCGCAGCAACCGAATGGTCTCCCCCGAGGACTAAGGGGATTTTCCCGGCCTCGAGTGTTTTCAGAACGAGATCCGCGCTCTTCGTGCAGGTGGCGGTGATCTCCTTGAGGTATTTTGCGTGCGCCGCGCCTTCCTTCTTCTGTTCAGGGATGGCTACTGCCACATTGCCGCCATCTTCAACCACATGTCCGATCGCTTCGAGGCGTGCCTCCAGGCCGGCGACGCGGACAGCCGACGGCCCCATATCGACACCGCGCCGCGATTGCCCGAGATCCAGCGGGACGCCGATCACGCGAATCTGCTTCGGTGTGACGCTGCTGAAAGACGTGTTGGGAGTAGGTGACATGAGAGTTTCAAGTTTCGAGTTTCAGGTTTCGAGTCCAGAAACGAGAAAGTCGACCCCGCAACGATCAAACAACAAAAAGCATTTAACCGCAAAGAGCGCAAAGAAAATCCGCAAAGTGCGCTAAGAAAACCAACCGACTACGGATACAGCCGGTGCAACATTCGCGGGAACGGAATCGTCTCGCGCACGTGCTCGAGCCCGCAGATCCACGCGACTGCCCGCTCGATCCCCATGCCGAAGCCGCTGTGCGGAACCCCGCCGAACTTCCGCAGGTCGAGATACCACTTGAATGCTTCCTCGGGCAGGTTGTGCTCGTGAATTCGCTGCAGCAGCAGATCGTAGGAAGCCATACGCTGCGAGCCGCCGATGATTTCGCCGTAGCCTTCCGGCGCCAGCACGTCGACACACAATGCCAGGTCAGGACGCTCGGGATCCGGCTCCATATAAAACGCCTTTACCTTCGCCGGATAGCGATGAATCATGAGCGGCCGTTCGAACTGTGACGAAAGATAGGTTTCGTCGGGGGAACCAAGGTCTCCGCCCCATTCAAACTTGCTTTCGAGAGCACCCTTCGCGAAACCTTCCTGCAATCGCTCGACCGCCTCGTCATAGGTAATGCGCGGGAACGGCGTATCGATCTTTTCGAGTTTGGTTACGTCGCGGCCAATGGTCTGCAGATCCACACGGCGCTTTTCCAAGCAGCGCTTCACGATGAACGTGATGAGGTTTTCCCCTAGCTCCATCAGGTCGTCAAGGTTTGCGTAAGCGACTTCCGGCTCGACCATCCAGAACTCGGTCAGATGTCGGCGAGTCTTCGATTTCTCCGCGCGAAATGTCGGTCCGAACGAATAGACCTTACCCAGCGCCATCGCCGTTGCTTCGATGTAGAGCTGACCCGACTGCGTGAGGAACGCCTGCTCTTCAAAATAGTCGACCGGAAACAGCGTGGTCGTGCCTTCGCACGCTGCCGGGGTGATGATCGGCGGATCCGTGAGCGTGAAACCGCGATCGTCGAAAAAGTCACGAGCTGCCTTGATGATCTCCGCACGCACGCGAAGGATGGCCGCCTGCCGTGGCGAACGAATCCACAGGTGGCGATGCTCCATCAGGAAATCGACGCCATGCTCTTTCGGCGTGATCGGGTACGGATCCGATTCGGCAACCTTTTGCAGCACCTGTACATTCGAGACATCGAGTTCGTAACCGCCGGGAGCGCGCTTGTCAGCGCGGACCTTCCCTTCGACAATCACGCTCGATTCCTGCGTCAAGCCTTTGAGCGCTTCGAAGGTTTCTGGCGAAACCGCATTTTTCGGGACGACGCCCTGAATGTTGCCAGTGCCATCACGAAAGATGGGGAAAAGAAGCTTGCCGCTTTCGCGCAGGTTATAAAGCCAGCCGCGAATCGTGACCGACTGGCCGTCGTGCTTGCCGATTTCCGCGATCGTCGCTACGGGAGAAGACATGAGCTTAGTAATTGAGTGATTGCGAAATTTGGTAATTGAGTAATTGAATCAAGATTGCGAATGACAAATCTACAGACCGTTCGATTCTTATGCCGTTTCCAACTTATCGAATGTCGGTCCGATTTTATCTAACGGATTCACCTTGTCGTCGTGCTCAATTTCCAGCAGCAACGGTGGAGTGTTCGGCGCCGAACGCAACAACTCCATTGCTTCCTTCCAGTCGATCGAACCCTCGCCGGGCCACAGGTGCGAATCTTTAATCTTCTGATTGTCGTGAACGTGCGTTGACTGGACATGTGGTTTCACGATCTCGAACGCTTCCGGAACGCTGCTCATCATATGGGCATGTCCGAAGTCGAAGCAGATCCCAACGTCCTCGAAGTGTGCTGCGTTAATGAAATCGACCAACTTGTCGGGCGTCGACAACTCGTTGGGAATGTTTTCAAGCAAAATGCGCACCCCCAGCGGCTTCGCAAACGCGCGAAGGTGCTCGATGGAGGTTAGGGCCGCCTCGAACTTGCGGTCGTCGAACGACTCGTTCGGAGTTCCCAGGTGCTGCACCAGAAAGCGAAACGGAATTTGCTCAGCGATCTCCAGCGCGCGCTTGACCTCGTCCATGGCCTCAATGCGCCCGGCCCGGTCGGTCGATGCGACATTCACCGGCGGCGCGCCCGCCCGCCCAAATTCGTAATCCCCGAACATCGGGGAGTGAACGGAATTAAGCGGAACTCCGCTTGAGCGGAACCAATCGGCAATTTCGCGCACATGCTGCTTGCGGTTCGCATAATCGAGGTGTTGCCGCGCGGCAAAAATCTCGATCGCCTGCGCGCCGGCGCGAGCCAAACCGTCGAGCAATCCCGGATGCAAGCGCTCTTTGACGTAGACATGGGTGGAAACTGCTTTCAGCATGGTCGGTTCTCTCTTCAACGCTCAGGGCACCAACTCACGGGTTCCCTAAGTTGCCTCATTCCGAACTAGAACCCTACTGGCTTCCCGTTATTGCGGCCGTCGCTGGCGCCCAGGCGCTCCCCCGTTTTGGGGTCGATCTCGATACATTCGCCATCGCCCCAGAAGTGATCCATCTTAATCTTATGTCTCTTGTTTCGCAGGATCGCCAGCGTGTCGGGCGAGATGCGGTCTTCGGCCAAGATCTCGTCGGGCACCCACTGGTTGTGGAAGCGCGGCGCATTCACCGCTTCCTGGATGTCGAGCCCGAAGTCGATCACGCCAGTCACAATGTTCGCGACCGTCGTGATGATCGTTGGGCCGCCGGGTGATCCCACCACCAGGAATAGCTTTCCGTCTTTCAGCACGATGGTCGGAGTCATTGCGGAAAGAGGGCGCTTTCCCGGGCCAATCGCATTCGCCGGCCCTTGAATCAGGCCATAAGCGTTCGGGACTCCTTGCTTGGAAGCAAAATCGTCCATCTCATCGTTCAGCAGGAATCCCAAACCCTCGGCGGTTACGCGCGATCCGAGCGTGTCGTTTAAGGTCGTAGTCACGGCGACTGCATTGCCCGCCGGATCAATAACCGAGTAATGCGTCGTGTTCTGCGGTTCCTGAAGGGAACGAATGGAGTGTGGATGGGATGCGGCATAGCGCTCCAGTTCGTTGAACACGGCTGGACGATGGAGTTCTGTGCTGACGCTGGCATGTTCGGGACTGATCGATTCCCTCCATCCCGCCGCGTACTTCTTGTCGATCAACTGCGCGACGGGAATCTTTGCGAAATCCGGATCGCCTAGAAACTCTGCCCGGTCAAAAAAAGCGCGCCGAAAAGCCTCCACGCTGAGATGAATTGCCTCTGCGGAGCGGTTTCCAAATTTCTCGAGATCGTAGCCTTCCAGGATGTTCAGGATTTCCACCAGCGCCACTCCTCCGGAAGACGGCGGCGGCGCACTGATGACGTCGTAATCGCGATAGCTTCCCCGGATCGGCTCGCGCTCTTTTACTTCATACTGAGCCAGATCGTCAGCGGTGACGAGCCCTCCACCCTTCTGAATGCTGGCAGCCAGTTCCCGGGCCATCGCGCCGTGATAGAACTCGTCGGGATTCTTGGCGATGCGTTCCAGCGTGCGCGCCAGTTCGGGTTGGCGCAGAATCTCGCCCGCCTTGTAGTAATTTCCGTCGCGCTGAAAGATGCGCTTGGACGCGGCAAATTTCGCAAGGTCGTCGTCCCGCAGATCCTGCGCATCTTCCCAAGCCAGCGCGTAGCCATCGCGGGCCAGCTTGATGGCAGGCGCCATCACTTGCGCGAGCGGCAACTTTCCATAGGTCTTTTGCGCGTAGGCAAGGCCCGCCACAGAACCTGGAACGCCGATGGCCTTGTACCCCACCAGGCTCGCGTTCTCGATGACGTTTCCCTGCGAATCGAGATACATGTTCGCTGTGGCCGCTGCCGGCGCCTTCTCGCGATAGTCGATGAAGCGAATCGTCCCGTCGGCCATGCGGATCAGCATGAAGCCACCGCCACCGATGTTGCCGGCCTGAGGATGCACCACCGCCAGCGCGAAGCCGGTCGCAACCGCTGCGTCCACCGCATTGCCGCCAGCCTGCATCATGTCCGTTCCCGCCCGCGAGGCTAACTCGTGCACACTCGCCACCATGCCGTGCGCGGCATGAACTGGATGCATCGGCGCAGCTGGCGCCGCGGCCGCCAGCCAGACGACAACCAGCAATGAAATCAGCAGATTACGGTGGAGTCGCATGTGGTCAGACGTGATTGTGCGTGTCGGAAGCAGACCTTTGAGGCTAGACCAGCCGGTGGTGGGAGTCAAATCCGGCGAACCCGCTTACGAACGTACGGTCGAGCGCCACTGATCTTCTCCCGCAAGAGGGGCGGCGATGGCCGCACTCGGGTTCCGGAAGACATGCTCCGCGAGCACCATCGCACCCAGTACGCCCGCGCGTTTGCCGAGCTCTGGAGCGACAACGTACTCGTCGATGTCGTCGAGTACAGCCTTCGTCTGGATGTAACCGTTCAACAGCTCCACGAGCTCTCGCCGCATCATGGGAAACAATGCCGCATGTTGCATAACGCCACCGCCCAGAATGATCTTCTCGGGCGACAAGCTGCACACCCAGGTCGCGAGACCCAGCGCGAGATAGTGCGCCTCCAATTTCCAGACGGGATGATCGTCGGGCAACTCATGAGCAGGTTTTCCCCAGCGGCCTTCGAGCGCCGGACCCGAGGCGAGCCCTTCTAGACAATCTTTGTGGTACGGACATGTCCCGGGAAATGGATCGACCGTAAGGTCATGCGGGATGCGAATGTGCCCCATCTCGGGATGGAGCATCCCGTGGATCACCTCGCCGTTCACGATCGCACCCCCGCCGATGCCGGTTCCAACGGTCAAATAGATAAAGTTGGCGATGCCACGGCCGGCGCCCCAGCGCGCTTCCCCAGCCGCGGCAGCGTTCACGTCTGTGTCGAATCCGACAGGTACATCAAGAGCCCTCGCGACTTCTCCAGCCAAGTCGAATTGCTGCCAGCCTGGCTTGGGCGTCGACGTGATGTATCCAAATGTCGGTGACTCGGGTCGCATGTCCACAGGCCCAAATGACCCGATCCCTACCGCGCTGAGCTGCGGGCCAACCCGCTCCCGGAAAAAAGTCACTATCTCTTTCAGCGTCGCCTGCGGTGTTGATGTCCGGAAAATGGAGAGTTCCAGATCATCTGGACTTGTGCCGATCCCGCAAACGAATTTGGTACCTCCCGCTTCGATGCATCCAAAGATGCTCATGCCATCCTCGCGACCGCCAAGTCTGGCATAACTGCGGGTTTTCGGGAAGGGAGGGGAGCGGGAAAGGCCGGCGGGCCAGGGCGCTCCGAGCGGTTACCGGCGCTTATGCTTCTGGCGGCGTGACTTTGCAACCACCTTGGCGACTGCGCGTTTCCGCGCGGCGACTCGCTTCCGGGCGACTTGCTTCTTTGGTGCCTTCGCGGAGACCATCTCGTACGACTGCCGGATCAGTTCCTGCAACTCCGCGGCTCCGGCCGCGTCCAGGCGATCCAGCATCACCCACTTATAGCGTCCCACGTATGGCGCGGGCCGAATGCCTTCCCGCTCGATCAATTCTGCAAAAATGTCAGGCGTGCACTTGAAGCAGAGTCTCGGATTATCGAGCCCTAGAATCACAAAAATCTTGCTGCCGACTTTAAAACACAGGTCGTCGCCCCACTGTAAATTCTCCGTTGCGTTGGGGAAGGCAAGGCAGAACGCGCGAATAGAATCGACATCCATTTCGGTCGGCCAATTCTACTGAAAACCTCGGTTGTTGGTAGCAGAACCGCCGAAGGCTTGGGCCCTTCACAGGTGCTAGCGATCGACGGTTCGCAGATGGACCAGCTACGCCTCGTCCCAATATTTGATCAGCGTGGCCTTGCTGTAGGCGACTTCGAAGCCGACGCGCACGCAGTTCCGATAGGAAATCGTGCCGCCCTGCGTCACCACGACGGCCAATTCACATCCCGCTGCTGCCGCTTCACTCATTCGAGTGCGAAGCAGCGCCGTTTGAATGCCGCGCCCGCGGAAATCCGGCAGGGTACCCGCTCCGAACAATGCGAAGATGCGAGGTTCCGGAATCACGCGTCCAGCCGCCGCGGCCACTGGGATGCCATCAGCGTAAGCCAGGAATGTCAGCGCCTCCGGAAACCGGAATAGCGGCGCCAGCATCTCGGCGAACCCCTCGGGCGCATCCCCGTTTTCGAAGAAACATCGAGAGAGGATTTCGGAGAAGATCCCGGCTTCCTCCGGCTTGCTCCTCCGGATGCGAACGCCCGGCACCTCAGCTTCCGGTTCGTTCTTATCCAGAGTTCGGTACAACACGTTGTTCAGTTCGTGGATGCCATAGCGGCGTTCCTTGATCAGTTCCAGCAGGCTCGGATCCGTGAGTGGACACAGATCCACCTGTGCCGGTGCCCCGTGCGATCGATAAAACTCTTCGAGACGATCCAGATCTGCCGCCGTCACCGGACCGCCAAAGCCCAGTCCACACGCGTGCCCGATCGGCGAGTTGACGCCGACGAACATCATGTGGCCTCCGCAAATTGGCTCGAAGGCAGCACCAATTTCAGGACGAAGTAGCTGATACATCCGCGCACAATCCACTTGCGGAATCTCCTCGGCGGCCTCCAGCCGACGAGCGAATGCCTTGTCCACAAATTGCATGGAAGAAGTCCTTTCTGGTTGTTATGTGAGGATTCGGAGAAGCGTCCGCACAGACTAAAGCGCGCGATCCACGCTTCCAACGCAACCAGTTCGAATTAGAGGACGGCGGTCATAGGCAGGACACGAGAGTACAGGAGCAACACAACGTAATCAAGATCTGCAGTCATACCGTCCGAAAGCTCAGCTCGAGGGTGTTTCAATTAACTCCCTGGTCAGCATCGCAGCCTAGGTTGGGATTTCGCCACCGGAAGGGCCATAAAATACACGCCACAGGGCGAGATCTTCCGTGATGTCCTCGAATTGATGCTCGATCCCGGCAGCCACAAAAAGCAGGTCGCCCGGACCGAACAGATCCCGCTTGCCGTCGTGAACAAGCACTCCGTGTCCCCGGACGATGAAATAAATCTCGTCCTGTACGTGCGGTGTCTGTCGCTTCGGAACCCGAGGGACGGAAAGGGCTATGTCAAGAGTGGCGCGCTGGAGAATCATGGCTGCGTGCTCGCCTGCGGGGCCGGGGATACGCCTTTCGGCCCCCGACAGATGGAGAACACAGCTACGATCTAAATCGCCCAATGCTTCAACTCCTTGTCCCAGCCGAGGCGCGCATTTCCTTGAACTGAGGCGCTGACCGAAGCTGCCTACACCTGTTCCCGCGCTTCTCCCAGCGTCACATTGACATCCATTTTCTGCTTGCCGCGGTAAATCGTAACCTTGACCGTGTCGCCCGCACGGTGGGCATTCATGATTTGCGCCAGGTCCTGCTGGTCCTGCACATTCTCGCCGTCAATCGCGACGATCAAATCCCCGCCCAGCATGATGGGAATATTTCCGAGATACGCGCGTTCCGTTCCTCCGCGCAGTCCCGCGCGCTCCGCTGCGCGTCCGGGCATCACCTTCACGATCAGCAGTCCAAAATCCACCGGCAACCCCATCTGATCTGCCAGTTCCGGCCCGATCGGAATGGTCTGCACGCCCAATTCCGGCCGGCGCACTCGGCCCTGCGTAACCAGGTCATTCAAAACCGCCTTCGCCGTGTTAATTGGAATCGCGAATCCGATGCCGGCGTTCTGTCCGACGCTCGACAGGATCATCGTGTTGATCCCGATGACCTCGCCATGCCAGTTCATCAGGGGCCCGCCGGAGTTCCCGGGATTGATCGCGGCGTCGGTTTGGATCGCCTCGTCGATCGTGTTCCCGTTCGGCTCCTTCACGGGACGAATCGAACTGACGATCCCTCGCGTCATCGTGCCTGCCAGCCCGAACGGATTCCCGATCGCATACACCTTCTGCCCGACTTGCAAATTCCGCGAATCACCAAGTACCGCGGGCGTCAGATTTGACCCCGAAATTTGAATCACCGCCAGATCGTGCGCGGGATCCGAACCGATCACGGTCGCGCGGAATTTCTTGCGGTTGTGCGTCGTGACTTCCACCTGCCGCGCGTCTGCAATGACGTGGTAATTCGTGAGGATATGGCCTTCTTTATCGATCACGAAGCCCGACCCTTGGCCCTCCTGCGGAACCAGCCCGTAGAAGAAGTCAAACGCCACCGCTTTCGACGTGATGTTCACCACCGCAGGGATGTTCTTGCGGTAAACCTGAATGTTGTTTTGTTCTTCCGGGTCCAGAGACTCGTTGCCGGCCGCCTCGGTGATTTCAACTTTCGTCGGGCGGCTGATCCAGTTGGCGGGCCGCAGTGGAGACGATCTCCAGGTGGTGAAATAGAAGAAAGCCGCTGCCAGCACAATCGCCAGCGCGACCGGGCGCAAAAGCTTCATACAGAGTCCCTTCGGAAAGAAACCATCAATCGGTGAAACTATGATTTTATCAACGATTCATTATGCGCCGGCGTGCGCCCACTCACTCAACAAAACACCTGCAAAGATTGATACGCAATCGGTCATCGGCTGGTTCGCCATTGCGGACAACCGAACCGCAAGTTGCTCAATCTACGGATTACATCGCCGCCAGAATTTCGGCTCGAAGCTGGCCGTAGACGCCCCGAACCTGTTCCTCGGTTGCGTCCAGCGAGCCGGAATTATCGATCACGTAATCCGCCACCTTGATTTTTTCCTCGTCTGGCAGTTGCGCCGCCATTCTGCGAGTCACTTCCCGGCGGGCCGCCTCCAGATCCATCCTGAGACGCTGGGCGAATCGGTGAACGCGCTGCTCCTCCTTACACGTCACAACGATCAGCCGGTCAAAGCGGTCTTTCGCGCCGGCCTCCACGATGAGCGCGGCTTCCACGATGGCGATCGCCTGCGGATCCCGCCTTCCGACCTCCGTCATCCATTCGATCTGTTTCCGGATCACTGCCGGATGCACGATCCGGTTTAGTTCCGCAACCCGCGATGGCCCCCCTGCCCTTCCGAATGCCGCCTCCGCCAGGCGGGGCCGGTTTACAGTCCCATCGGGATTGAGAATCGCGGTCCCAAAGTGCTGAACCACTTCCTCGTAAACGGCCTGCCCGGGCTGCATCAACTCATGCGAGATCTGATCCGCCTGGACCAGATGCGCGCCGCGTGCCACAAACATCTCGCCCACCACGGACTTCCCGCTGGCGATCCCGCCCGTGAGCCCGACCTTCAGCAATCAAACCCCTTGTAGATGGAAAGGTTTTGGAAAGCGATTTCACCACGGAGACACGGAGACACAGAGGGAAACTTGATCAAAGAACGGGAGGTTTTAGAACGTGGGTTCGTCACGAAAAGTTTTAAATGCTCGTCAGTGAAAATGCCGGGTTCCAGGAGGTTTTTCCTCCGTGTCTCTGTGCCAGTGTGGTGGATGTACTTCCTAAGCTATCCCACTTCCACAACTGCCGCACGCCGCAATTTCGCAGCGCGCACAGTGTTCGCCATCAGCATGGCAATCGTAAGCGGACCAACGCCGCCCGGTACCGGCGTAATCGCACCCGCGACCTCTGCCACTTCGGGATGCACGTCCCCGATCAGCGTCGATCCATTCTTTGCGAACGCCTGCTCCCGCTTCTCGTTTCCCTTGAAAAAGCGTTCGAACTCGGACCGATCGGTGATCTTATTCATTCCGACGTCGATCACTGTCGCATCCGGCTTTACGAAGTCCCGCGTCACCATCCCCGCCCGTCCGATCGCCGCCACCAGAATGTCCGCCCGCCGACATACACCCGGCAAGTCATGCGTTTTCGAGTGGCAGACCGTAACCGTGACGTTTGCGTTCAGCAACAGCATCGCCATCGGCTTGCCCACGATGTCGCTTCGCCCTACTATCACCGCCTCGCGTCCAGCCACTGGAATATTCGATCGCCGAAGCATCTCCATCACGCCGCCTGGCGTGCACGGCACCAGGCCGGGCCTCTGTGTGGATAAAAACCCGACGTTCATAGGATGAAACCCATCCACGTCCTTCGCCGGATCGACCGCGAGCAACACCTTCTTCGCATCCACCTGCGGCGGCAGCGGCAGCTGCACCAGAATGCCGTCAATCTCGTCGCGCCGGTTCAGGTCTTCCACTAGCGCCAGCAATTCCTCGGTAGTCGCGCTTTCGGGCGGCGTGTGTTTCTCGCTGTAAAGTCCTACTTCTTCTGAGCTTTTCACCTTACCGCGAACGTAGATCTCCGACGCCGGATTGTGCCCCACCAGCACGACGGCCAGCCCCGGCCGCATCCCTGCCGACGCCAGCGTCTTCACCTCGGCGGCAACCTCCGCCCGAATCTCACTCGCGATCTTCACCCCATCCAGAATCGTTGCTGACATCTTCGTGTTCTCTGCGCCCCCTCTGCGGTTGACGGTCTCGGGTTAACGCTCTCGGCGCCGCGGATCCGATTTTTCATTCTAAATGCCGCCAGACTTCGACAGGCGAACATCCAGGCGGCTTGCATGTCAATTCCTGTCGTACAATATCGCTCATGATTCCGCAGGACCTGCTGGAAATCCTGGTCTGCCCGGTTTGCAAGAAGCCGCTTGTGCTCAAAACAAACCCCGAAGCCTTGAAATGTGACACCTGTCACCGCGTCTATCCGGTCCGCGATGACATCCCTATCCTTTTGGTGGACCAAGCCACGACCGACCCTTCCTGATTTGGGTCTTTTGCCTCTTTTCGAAGGAAAAACGCCGCTTTTCGTCCCGGAACGACACTGAGTGTCATTACCTGGACGGTACTTCTGGAACCGCGACGCGGGTTACCCGGTTTCGGGTTGCCCGCAACTCTCTATTCTCACAAGGGTTAATGAAACCAGAATGACTTCTGAGCCGTATATAGATTTAGAGGCTCGTTGCGGCACGCAAATTGCATGCAACATTTCCGATTGCCGCTGAGTCTAATAGGCAAAGAGGTAGAAGGTCGGAGGTGAGGACGGCCATGAAAGAAAGATTTACAAATACGGAACTTGTTTCTTTACGGAGCGATCTCCTGCAAGGCGGAATGATCGACTCTCGTGAAGCTGCCGAGCTGTTGCAGGTGTTCCTGATGGGCCGTGGATACGGGGTGTCTCCTCAAGCGGCTCTGGATGCTGCCGGTCGCGTCGAAATGGCCGGTTGCTCTTTGCCGGTCCTTCAGCATGAGCTGGAGAACCTGGCACTGGTCATGTAATTTCAGCTTTGAAAAGCGGTGACTTTTCAAATCGGGCCACGGAAGTTAAAGCAGTAAACGAAGTTAAGGCAAGGAATCGGACCCTCCTCAGAACTCAGTCGCAAGCGCTCGGTGATAAAAGGGACAAAAGTCAAGCCGGGCCAACCAGCCCGGCTTTTTGTTTTCCATTCACTGTTATTGTGATCGCCCCCAGAAAAGAAATCTTTGCCGGCCGCCATTCGTAAAAGGGCAGTCCAGGCACTTCAGACACTCAACAATTGTTTGTTGTCTATATAGCGTCGCTATAGCGTCCCTTGGATCCGGATTTGACATCTGTTTTTCATCCGGCTCATCATCTTCGACCCGGAGGTGCTTGTGCCCGCGAAAAAGACGATGCAAAAGACCGCCGCCACACCTGTCGCCGACCGTCCGCATATGCCCGGATATGGCGTACCGGCCAGCCGCCAGGGAATCCTTTCCTGGAAATGGGCCGAGCAGCGTCTCGTTCGCTCGCACAACTACTTTTTGTGCACCGTTCGCCCCGACGGAGCGCCCCATGTCATGCCGATCTGGGGTGTCTGGGTGAAAGGCATTTTCTGCTTCAGCACTGGCCGCGAATCGCGCAAGGCCAGGAACCTGGCCGCGAATTCGCGCTGCGTGATCTGCAATGAGATTTCAAAAGAAGCGGTCATCGTCGAAGGACGCGCCGAGGAACTCACCGACCGCGATCGCATCAAGGAACTCGGGCGTTCGTACGCGCGCAAGTACAAGCCCTGGAAACTCGACCCGACACTCGGACCGATCTTCATCGTGCGGCCGACCGTCGTTTTCGGAATGTACGAGAAGAAATTCGCGAACGCGGCGACACGCTGGAAGTTCTGAAAGCAGAGTTCCGCCGTTCATCGTGGCCTTGGAGAAAGAGATGTTTTTAGAAGAGAGGGTTGGCTCTGAGCTCTCGATCGTCCGAGGCCTAGCGCCGGAGCCCTAAAGGCTACTCGTACCGCAGGCTCTCCACCGGATCCAGTTGCGCGGCCCGCGTTGCGGGCAGTGTCCCGAAGATCACACCCACCAGCGACGACACCACAATCGCGATAATCGCCGACAGCCCTGAGATCGGAATCCGGTATTCCGTGAAAAATCGCACCGAGAATGGAATCGCCAGCCCGATCACAATCCCGAGAATTCCGCCAATCAAAGAGATCGAAACCGCTTCGGCGAGGAACTGGAACCGAATCTCGCGGTTGGTGGCGCCGATCGCCTTGCGAATCCCGATCTCGCGGATGCGCGAACTCACCGTGGCCAGCATGATGTTCATGATGCCGATGCCGCTTACAAGTAGTGTCACCGCCGCGATCAGGAGCAAGCCAACGGTTAGCGCATTGGCAATCTTGTCCCAGACTGAAAGCAGCTGCGTGAGGTTACTCACCGTGTACACGGATTCCGGACGGTGCCTTGAACGAATCACTCGCTCGACCTGCGCGGTCGCCGGGATCACGTCGTCGGGACTCGCGACCGTGAAGAAAATCTGCTTCACGGATGCGTCGGGCGTGAAATAGCGGCTCACGGTGAAGGGAATCACCATGGTATAGTCCTGGACCTCGGATTGACCAAAGGTGTCGACGCCTTCTTTGAATGTCCCGATGATAGTGAACGGAAGGCCGCTCAGTTTGATCACTTGACCGATCGCCGCATCCACTGAGCCGTAAAGCTCCACTGCCAGCTTGTCGGTAAGCACACCGACTTTGTTCCGATTGGCCGCGTCCCCGGCGTCAAAGAAGCGTCCGGAAAGCACATCAGGTTGCGTACCCGCGCATACTCAGGAGCCGAGCCCATGACGGCAATGTCTTTCTCTTTGCCGGAGCCCGCGGCGATGCGCTCGCTGAGCACCACCAGGGGCGATGCATAGGTGATGGTCGAAACCTGCTCCTGCGCCGCGCGCATGTCGTCGACCGTAAGCGGGTCCGGGACGCTGGCGGTGATGCGCTGCGAGCCTCCCGAGTACTCGACGTAAATCATGTTCGCGCCGATCGCCTGGATGAGTCGTTGTACGTATTGCTTGCCGGTGAGCCCGATCGTGACCACGAGGATCAGGGAAGCCGTCCCAATCACCATGCCCAGCGCCGTCAGTGCGAAGCGGACCTTGTTGCTGTTGAAGGTGTCGTAAGCGAAGCTCAGGATTTCGGCGAGCTTGATGCTGGCGCGCTGGGCTTCGAACCTTGTTCGTGGCGCTGACGCGACCGGCGGCCGGCAATCAACCGGCGGTTCGGAGGTCGGAGCGGGAGTGGTCGCAGTGGGGGTGGTCGTCGCCATGCTCGTTATTTAGATGCTACTCCTTGATCAAGGCGGCAGACCAGCAGGGAGGAATTCTGATAGAGACAGGGCAGGTCGGGCAGAGTCTTTCTTTGCAACACCACCCACGTGACCCCAAACTCGCGATGCAGCCGCTCAAAGTCCTGCACTTCGAAACTTTGCCATCCATCCAGGGCACGCACCTGCTTTCGCCAGGTCTCCGACAATTGCGGAAACATGCTGCAGGCCCCGCTGTCTTTTATTCGGTCCGCAATGCGAGAGCGCTCGGCAAGTGCGCGAAAGCCATGCTGATCTTCGTCCGGCGCGAGCATGAATTTCGGGTCGAGCGCGAAGTAGGTGTCGACGGGGGTATTGTTCCGAATCCAGACGAAGGCCTGCACCCAGGGGTTCGGTGACGCGAGGCCGGGCAATTCAAGGTGAGGTGTGGCCGGGAAAAGCTGCCGTTGCGCGTAAAACATTCCTCCACAGAGTGGGACGAAGAGAAGCAGCCAGCGCCAAATCGCCTTCTTCAGCACAAACTGGGCGAGCAATCCGCCAGCAAAGATGAACAAGAGGATGTAGACGAGCTGCAGGCAGCGTAACGGCTGCAACTCCGCGAAATTCGCCAACAACGGAAGACTGACGATCACTCCCGCCACAAAGAAGATCGATCCAAACAGAATCGTCGCTGCGCAAAGCCGCTCAAGTACTGGCAGGTTCTGTTCTTTCGCAATTCGGCGAAACCATTCGAGTAGGAGCAGCGGTGCAAAAATTCCGACCCACTCGTACCATTCCCAGCGCTGCAGGAAGAAGTACCCACGCGTGTTGAGGATCTCGCGATACGCGTCCGTTACGGGAGGAAACATTCCCAAGGGAAAGATGATGGCCGGCAGCCCCCGCGCGGCTCCTGCGGGCCAGGCACGCCTTCGCTCGAACCAGTACAACAATCCAACATACGCAAGACAAAACACAACCATCAGGGGATGAATCAATCCCGTGAAGACGAGCCAGGCGCCCGCGCGAAACCACTTGCGCTCGATTGCATAAACGATCACCCACAGCGTCGCCGGCGTCGAGAGCGCACGCGTCGTGAGGTATTGATCCATGATGTAGAGGGCGGTTCCTGCGACTGGGATGGTCAGCAGCGCTCCCACGAGAGCTGTGCCTCCCCAAGCTGCCAGGGGATCGCGAAACGCCAGCCGCCCGATACGCCAGCAGGCCCACAGAAAAAGAAACACCGTGGCGAAATGCCAGGCCAGAAACACCCAATCCCATGAGAGGTGGGAGATTCGCGCGGACGCTGCGATTAGACGAGGGAAGAGCGTCATGCGGGCATGCGACAGGAAGAATCCGGTGTTGACCGGGTAGAGATGGGAATTCAGGGTCTTCTTGATCCCCGGGACGTAGATCTCGGCGTCTTCCACGTAGGGGTGAAAGCCGTGAACGGCGATGGCGCCAGCGCTGAGAAGCAGAAGAAGAGCAATCTGGCGAAGGTTGGCTGAGTTCTGCAAATTCCAGAATTTAGGTTGGATTTGAGTTCTCCCGATTGTACCCGACCGCCATTGCCTCATTGCTGGTCTTTGGCGCGCGGGAAGGCGGGAAGTCAGGATGATTTTTGAATGAACAAGGCGCAAGCGATACAACGGATGATCCCAGAGTCGCAACTCTATATCTCTGGCCTCTTCGGCTAGAATTCACTGTAATGGGACTCGTGCTCGCTTCTGCTTCGCCCCGCCGCCAGGAGTTGCTGCGCGCCGCCGGAATTGCGGTGACCGTGCAGCCCACGAATCTTCCCGAAGTTCCGCTGGAGGGCGAAGCGCCGAAAGCCTTCGCCGAGCGCCTGGCGCGAGAAAAAGCCTGGGCTGTTTTCAAGCAGCGGCCGAACGACTTTGTTCTGGGGGCGGATACGATTGTCGTGGTCGGCAAAGAAATTCTGGGCAAACCCTCAGGTGCGCCGGACGCCGCTCGCATGTTGCGCTTGCTCTCGGGCCGCTCGCACGAGGTCACGACCGCCGTGTGCCTGATGGGGCCACGCCCAGCGGCATCCTCCGAAGCGAATGCCGAGGCTGGGCACAAACCTGAAGCGCTCGGGGATACGCGCTCCGAAACCACGTTGGTCAAGATGAACGAACTCACCGACGAGGAGATTCAAGCCTACATCGCGACCGGCGAACCCATGGACAAGGCCGGCGCGTATGCAATCCAGGGCATGGCCTCGCGATGGATTCCACGCGTCGAGGGTGACTACTCAAACGTGGTTGGATTACCGATCGCGCTCGTCTACCGCATGCTCCGAGAACACAAAGTCATTTAAGGGTTTGTGTGGGCAAATGATTTGTTCGCTAAGTGCGGGCGGGTGCCCTCGCCTACCTGAATAATATGAGGGAACTCCCGGAAGCAGTCCTTTGATGAGGGGCGGGACTGTGTCCAATCCAGACTTGGGCAGCCTGTCGGGAGGCTTATTTGAGAAGGCCTACGGCTTCTTATCCGATCCTTCTTCGCCGTCTTTGACTGCCGACTTGAAATTCTTGATGCCTTCGCCCAAGCCCTTGCCAAGATCGGCAAGTTTACTCGGACCGAAGACCAACAGAGCCACGGCAAGGATCAGCAGAATCTCAGGCAAACCCAGTTTTCCACCCATACATTCCTCCTGGCGGGGGTTCGCCCGGCGCATGGAACGCCGTGAAAGTCGCAGTTTCCCCTAAGCAAAGTGTAGGCCAGGGCAAGGGCGGAGTCAAAAAGACGGTCGTCGGCTTTCGGTCGTCGGCTATTCTCTGCGGTCTCTGCAGCAGGAAATTCCCTTTACCCGCGCCTCGCCCGGTGAAACCTCTGTTGCCCCGCTGGACACGCACGACCACTTCTCAACGGTTTCAGGATCACTCGCCGATAGCCGACGACCGAAGACCGATGACGAGTTCCTAGACACTTTCAATCAATCCCGCCAGCAGAGCCGCTCTTCGCGGCAGCTCCGAGATTGTGATGTACTCATGCACGGCGTGCGCGCCGTCGCCGACCCCGCCCAACCCGTCCAACGTAGGGATGCCGAGTCCCGCGGTGAAATTGCCATCGGAACCGCCACCAACTGCCGCCTCGCTCAGCTTCCAGCCGAGCTGTTTCGCAATCAGAGTCGCCCTGCCGAATAAAGCAGCCACTCCGGCCGTTCGCTCCATCGGTGGACGGTTCACGCCGCCCCTGATCTCCAGTTTGCACTTCCGGTTGAAAAGCTTAAGCGAGCGCAAGTGTTGATCGATCACAGCCGCGTCCCTCATACGCGCCACACGGACGTCGATCGTCGCTGCTGCCTCGGCCGCAACCACATTCACCCGGGTTCCGCCTTGTACAAGACCCACGTTCAGAGTCAGACCATGCTTCAAATCCACCATCTTCGAAATCGCGAGGATCTGCCGGGCCAATTCCAGGATCGCGCTCTGTCCCTTCTCAAAATCCAGCCCCGAATGCGACGCCACTCCCTTGACCTTCAACGAGTATTCGCCCACGCCCTTGCGCGCTGTCTTCACGGCGCCTTTCGGCCCATACGATGGCTCCAGCACCAGCACTGCCGTCGACTCCTTCGCCAACCGCTCCGTGATCGCGCGCGACGATTCGCTGCCAACCTCCTCGTCGGAAACAAGCAGAACTGTCACAGGACGAGGAAGCCGCCCATTCCACGCCTGCAGCCCCTCGATCGCATGCAGCATCATCGCGATCCCCGACTTCATGTCGAGCACGCCCGGACCCCATAGCCGGCCGTTGCCGGTATGGCAAGGCATGCTGGCAATAGTGCCGAGCGGATAAACGGTATCGTAGTGGCCCAGCAGGAGCACAGGCTTCTGCAGTGTTTCGCCGGTGAAGTCGACCTGCAGGTGATTGCCGAAATCGGCGACGCGGTGAAATTCAGCGCGTCCCCCTAAAGCGCCAAACTGCTCGGCCACAAACGCGCTGCAGCGGTCGACAGCGTGCTTGTTGTCGCTGGGGGATTCGATCTCAACCAGCCGCCGGATAGTATCGACCATTGGATCGCGGCGCTCCTCGAAGTAGAGAAGCCGGCTCTTTGCTGGACTGATTTCGGAAGTGGAGTGAGAAGGCTTCTTCGTCGTTTTCCTGGTCATCGATGAGGTGGCTGCAACGCGCCGTACAGTATAATCTTTGGGCTGTTTAACACTACCGATGAATACGACTCACCCTGAAACCGAAGTTCCGGCGGAGGCCAAAACAACGTTGGATATCAATGAAATCCAGCGGATCCTGCCGCACCGCTACCCGTTCCTCCTCATCGATCGCGTGATCGATCTGACGCGCCGCGAGCGCATTGTCGCCATCAAGAACGTCACCATCAACGAGCCCTTCTTTCAGGGACATTTTCCCAACCTGCCGATCATGCCCGGCGTTCTGATCGTGGAAGCGATCGCGCAGGCTGGCGGCGCGCTCCTGCTAACGGAAGTCGAGGATCGCGACCAGAAGCTGATGGTGTTCACCGGCATCGAGCGCGCGCGTTTCCGCCGACCGGTGCTGCCCGGGGATCAGGTTCGTATCGAAGTCGATGTGAAATCCTGGCGCATGAACGCCGTCCGCATGGAAGGCAAGGCCTTCGTCGGCGACAAGCGCGTGGCCGAAGCGACGGTGACCTGTCAGTTGATCCCCCGCGACCGAGGCCAGCAAGTCCCGCCCGGAACAAACCTTCCTCCCCTGCAGACATGATCGCGGGTTTTCTTCCTCGATGGACAATGGATCAACAATCTGCCTTTCCCCGCCGATGAATATTCATCCCACCGCCATCGTCGATCCTTCTGCCAAGATTCATCCCAGCTGCAAGGTCGGCCCGTACTGCGTGATAGGAGCCGCGGTTGAGGTCGGCGAAAATTGCGAGTTTATCTCGCACGTCGCCGTGGAAGGTCCCTGCAAAATCGGCGTGCGGAACAGGTTCTTCCCATTCAGCTCGATCGGACTTGCTCCGCAGGATTTGAGCTACGCCGGCGAACCCACGCGCCTGGAAATTGGCGACCACAACGACATTCGCGAGTTCGTCACCATCAATCGCGGCACGGTGAAAGGCGGAGGCCTCACCCGGGTGGGCAGTCACGTGCTGGTCATGGCGTATACGCATATCGCCCACGACTGCCGCATCGGCGACCACGTGCTTCTGGCGAACGCCGCGACGCTCGGGGGCCACGTGATCGTCGAAGACTGGGCCCAGGTCGGCGCGCTCTGCCCCGTGCATCACTTTGTGCGCATCGGGACGCATGCCTTCGTCGGAGGTGGAACCACGATCACGCAGGACGTCCTTCCCTTCTCGAAAACGTCCGCGGAACGCAACACCCACGCGTTCGGCATGAATTCCGTCGGGCTCGAGCGGCGCGGCTTCAGCAAGGAACGTATTCGCAAAATTCATCACGCTTATAAGGTTCTGCTCGCCTCGAAGCTCAACACCGGCCAGGCGCTTGAGAAGCTGAAGTCCGAACCTGACTTAGGTGAGGATGTGGCGTTGCTGATCCACTTTATCGAGGCTTCCGAAAGGGGAGTGATTAAATAGTGGACAGTGGCTAGTGGTCAGTGGCCAGCGGTCGGGTTCATAGTTAAAGGGCGTTACGTGCCGGTACAAAACTATCGTGAGCTGATCGCCTGGCAGAAAGCTATGGATTTTGCGGAATCCGTATATCAAGCGAGTCGCGGATTTCCGAAAGAAGAACTGTATGGACTGACCAGCCAACTTCGGCGCGCCGTCATTTCAATTTCCAGTAACATCGCCGAAGGTCAAGGCCGTCGTTCGACTGGGGAATTCCGGCAGTTCCTGGGGAATGCACGTGGATCGCTGTTTGAAGTTGAATCTCAGATTCTCCTTGCGCAACGCTTTCAATATTTGAGCGCTGCTCGAACCGAACAGTTACTCAATCAGGCAACCGAACTCGGAAGGATTTTGAATGGACTAATGGCTGCGCTACAACGGAGCTCAGGGCGGGATTCCGAGCATTGAGAAGCAAGTTCTGTCCGCTGGCCACTGAACCACCATGTCGTGCAAACAAAAACTCGGGCTCATCGCTGGGAATGGCAAATTTCCCTTCCTTATCGTCGACGCCGCACGCGCCCAGGGTTTCGACGTTGTCGTCGCAGCCATCAAAGAGGAGACCTTTCCCGAGATCGAGAGCAGCGGCGCGTCGGCGGTGCACTGGCTCTCGCTGGGCGAGCTTTCGAAGCTGATCGACACCTTCAAGCGCGAAGGCGTACACCGTGCGGTGATGGCCGGACAGGTCAAGCATAAGCAGATCTTTTCCAGCATCCGCCCGGACTGGCGCCTTGCCAAGCTCCTTCTGTCGCTCCGCACTCGCAACACCGACGCTCTCCTCGGCGCGGTCGCTAAAGTTCTCGGCGACGAGGGCATCACGCTCGAGAACTCCACGTCACTGCTGGAACCGCTGCTCGCCAAAGCCGGCGTGCTCACCGAACGAATGCCCAGCGACGAAGAAAAGGCCAACATCGCCTACGGTCGCGCGGTCGCTCGTCATCTCGCTCAATACGACATCGGCCAGACCGTCGTCGTTGCCGAATCTGCCTGCGTCGCCGTCGAAGCCATGGAAGGCACCGACGCCACCATCGAACGCGCGGGCCGCCTGATGCGCTCGCTCGAGGGCGATGCCTCCACTCTGAGCCGCACCCTTACCGTCGTTAAAATTGCCAAGCCGAATCAGGACATGCGCTTCGATGTACCCGTGATCGGGGTGAAGACGATCGAAGTCATGCGTTCCGCGGGGGCATCTTGTCTTGCCCTCGATGCCGGCCGCTGTCTTCTGCTTGACGGCGACGCCGTGCGCTGCGCCGCGAACGAAGCTAAAATATCGATTTCCGTGGATTGACTTATGTCTGACGCCGCCCGCATCGCCGAGCAACTTCGCAACGCCTTCGAGGGAAACGCGTGGCACGGTCCTGCGCTGCTCGAGCTTCTCGTCGACGTTGATCCCGCCACCGCCGCATCGCATCCGCTCCCTGAAACCCACAGCATCTGGGAATTGGTGTTGCATGTCGCTGCCTGGGACGACGCCGTGAACCGTCGCATCGTCGAGCGCAAGGCTCTTCAACTTAAGGCTGCGCAGAATTTTCCGCCGGTGAAAGACAAGAGCTCCGCAGCCTGGAAGAAAACCATCGCCCAGTTGAAGAAAACGCATGCGGCTCTGGTCAAGACTGCCGCCGGTTTGTCCGACAAGCAACTCGGCGAGCGCGTACCCGGCAAGAAGTACAACATCCGGTTCATGCTCGATGGTGTCGCGCAACACGAGCTCTATCACGCCGGGCAGATCGCCATCCTCAAGAAGACCCGTTTGTAACCATGAGTCTCGCCGGGAAACCCTGATAGGCGATATCCACTGTTCATAGTTACAATCGGCAGTCGCGGCAACCGGCCGTCTGGAACGCCTCTGACCTCCGACAATATCGTCAACGTGGCCGTGATCGGCGTGGGCGCATTCGGCTGCAATCACGCCCGCGTCTACAAACAGCTTGAGCAACAGGGAGAAGCCGTCCGCCTGCTCGGCGTCGTGGATCGCGAAGTGGGCCGCGCCGACGCGGTCGCCCGCGAATTCGGTTGCCGGTCGTTTGGATCGCTCGAGCAGCTGGTCACGACCCACAGCGAACTACAGGCCGCATCGGTGACGGTGCCCACCGTGCATCACCTCGAAGTCGCCAGCACACTGATGGACGCCGGGGTCGATGTTCTGGTCGAAAAGCCAGTAGCCACCACGCTCCAGGAAGCGGAACAGCTGATTGAAAAGGCGAAATCCAGCGGGCGTGTGGCGCAGGTCGGTCATCTGGAACGCTTCAATCCAGCGGTCCAGGCTACGATTCCCCTGATCACGCAGCCGATGTTTTTTGAAGTCCACAGGCTTAGCGTGTTCACTCCGCGCTCGCTCGATATCGATGTCGTACTGGATCTCATGATCCACGATCTCGATATCGTGCTTTCTTTCGTTCATTCGCCCGTGAGGGAAGTGCGTGCCGTCGGTTTGCCGATCCTGTCGGGGAAGACGGACATCGCGAACGTTCGCATCGAGTTCGAATCGGGTTGCGTCGCGAATTTCACGGCCAGCCGCGTCTCCACCGAGCGCATCCGCAAACTGCGTTTCTTCCAGCCGAAGCAGTACATCTCCATCGACTACGGACGCCAGGATGTTCTCGCCTTTACCGTGAGCGGCGCACCTGCACCCGGCACCACCCCTTCGGTAAACCCGCAGATCGGGATGGCGAAACCTCCCGTCAAAGGAGAAGAACCGCTGTATGCCGAACTGAAATCGTTTCTGGATGCCGTGCGGCGGCGCGTGCAGCCCGTGGTTTCGTTGGAAGATGGCCGCCGCGCCCTGGCGCTGGCACTTGAGATCGTCGAGCAAATCGAAAAGCACGGAAAGCGGATCGATCTGGAAAAACTCGTTCAGGGATAGCGAGTGGGCTAGGCCCCTAGCGGCCTCCAGCGGAAATCGCCCGCTACAAACCTTTACAAATCTCTACATGGGCCTCCCCCTGAACTGGTCTACCCTTTAACCAAGGGGGTGCGTGCGTAAGTCTCGGGACCTCCGTTGTTTAGCGGTTTTTCCCAAAAGATGCGAAAATAGGGCAAATCTGCCCGCGGACGCCCGCGGAATCGCCAGCAACCTCGATTCCCCGCCTTGTGTCTAACGGCTGAACGTCTGTCGATGTCGATTACGCCTACAACACCGAAGAATCCCTTGTCTCCGCCGACGACGCGGACCTCCGAGGTCCACGATCTCTACGACGCGGGGAACTGGGAAAGCGCCTACCGGCATTTCGATGAAGATGCCGTTCCGCAGCTCCTACTTCACCTGCAGGATGACCTCACCCGCGCGCGCCGCCGCGAGGCCGCGTGGCTTTCGGTGATCGTCCACCTGTTTGTCATCATCCTGTTCGTGAACCAGCCCCGGCTCGAAGACTTCTACCGGCGCGTCTTCCTGCACCAGCAACCGGTGATGCGGGTGTCGGTGCAGGATCTTATGAAGAAGAACGAATTGACCTATCTCGAGCTGCCGCCCGATCTTCAGAAGCCCGCCGAGCGCCCGAAGACCAACATCATCTCGGACAAGGATCGCGTCGCAACCTCGAAGACCCCGCAGCTAGATCCGAAAGAGCTGCGGAAGATCATCAGCCGGCCCGGAGCGCCCGGTCCGCACATGCCAGCAGGCCAGCCCGGACCCGCGCCCGGGTCCGCTGCGCAGAATCAACCAACTCCGCAAGGACAGCCGCAAGATCAGCAGGCACAACAACAGCAGCAGAATGCGAATCAGCAGCAGAACCAGATCGCCCAGTTGCAGCAGCCTACCGTCGAACGCAAGGCTCCGCCGGTGAACTTCGGACGCGCCATGTCCCCTGGCTCTGCGATTGAGCAGGCAGCGCGAGGCGCGGCTCAGAATCGTGGTGCAGCGAGCGGTGACGACGGCAACTTCGGTCCGAACATCGCTCGCGGAGGCGCGGCCGCCCAAGGCGGGGTCGAAGTGCTCAGCGACACGATGGGTGTGAACTTTGATCCATATCTCAGGCGAATCGTTCAGATCGTTGACGAGAACTGGCACACACTTCTGCCCGAGTCTGTCTTCCCGCCGATCCGCAAGAGCGGAACTGTCGCAATCGAGTTCGCAATCTTAAAAGACGGGACCGTGGCGGGCATGAAGCTTGCCGGCTCGTCGGGCGATCCGCCCCTCGAACGCGCCTGCTGGGGAAGCATTACCAACTCGGTGCCATTTCCGCCACTGCCATCGGAATTCCCCGGACAATACCTCCAGCTGCGCTTTATCTACTGCTACAACGATGCCTGCAACAACCTGCAGCCCAACGTCCACTGATCTCTTGTGTGTGGCGGGCGCACTCCTGTGAGCGAAGATGTCTTGCATCGGATGAGGCTCTCGCGCAAGCAACGCCACGCTCAGCCGAACGAGCAAAGGACTTCTGCAGCTATCAGCCGCGATCAGAAACCGTCAGAACATAGCGCCCGTTAAAATTTTTCCTTATGCCGCGACGTCATCGAAGATTCCTGATCTCGACTGTCATCCTCGCCTCCGCTCTCTTCGCCCAAACCGCCCCCGCGCCGTCTCAGGCCCGTTCCGCGACGAGGCCTGTACCCGCACCGGGTGGCAACCTCTACGAGCGCCGCCTGCGCTTCCAGATCACCATCTCCCCCGCCGCCACCGACACGCCGGTCAGCGGACGACGACTCCTCGTTCTCATGTCGCGCACCGCGCCCACTCACGAATACTTCGAGCCTCCCTACGGCAAGCAAACCGAATCCGTCTGGATCGCCGCACGCGACATCTCCACGCGGCCCACAGAAAAAATCGACCTCGATCCCGACCAAATCGCCTTTCCCACTCCCTTCTCGAAAGCTCCCGCCGGCGACTACTGGATCATGGCCATGCTCGATCGCAACCACGATGCCGCCTACCGCTTCCTCACGTCCGGCGACCTCATCATGAAGCCCATCAAGGTGGCCGCACTTCGCCCCACAATTGCTGGCACGCTCAAGCTCACGCTGAATCAGAAAATTCCCGAACAGCCGACGCCTGGAGTTCCCGATGGCGTGGAGACTCTCGACTTCATCAGCCCATCCCTCACCGCCTTTTGGGGGCGCGAAATTCATATGCGGGGATGGATCGTCCTACCGCCCAGCTATCGCAAGAACAACGAGCACTTCCCTGTCGTCTACTGGACGCACGGCTTTGGCGCTCGTCTCGACGACCTACTCCACGTCGCTGACAAGATCAAAGACAAGACCGCCGCCCAGAAATATCCCGAGATGATCTGGGTCGTACTCGACGAATCGCTTCCCTCCGGCACGCACGAATTCGCGGACTCAGTCAACAATGGTCCGTGGGGCAAGGCACTCACAGAAGAACTCATCCCCTACCTCGAATCGCACTACCGCATGGACGGGCGTTCCAGCGGCCGCTTCCTCACCGGCCATTCTTCGGGCGGCTGGGCGACGATGTGGCTTCAGGTGCGCTATCCCACGATCTTCGGCGGGACCTGGTCCACGTCTCCCGACCCAACCGACTTTCACAGCTTCACGGGACCCGATCTCGTCTCCTCACCTCTGCAGAACTTCTACCGCGACCCAAACGGCCATCCGTGGCCGCTCGTTCGAATCGACGACGTAAACGTCGAAACTCTCGAGGAGTATGCGCGGCAGGAAGCCGTCGTCGGGCAGGTCGGCGGACAGATCGCTTCGTTTGAATGGGTCTTCAGCCCCCGCTGTCGCGACGGCCGCCCCTGCCCGCTCTTTGATCGCGTCACCGGCGACGTGCATCCCGAGATCGCGAAATATTGGGAGGAGCATTACGACATCGCGCATCTCGTGCAGGTTCGCTGGCCCGAGATCGGCCCGGACCTAAAGGGCAAGATTCACCTGATCGTCGGCACATGGGACACCTTCCACCTCGACGAGCCCGCGCGCAAGTTTCAAGCTGTGCTCGACTCACTGGGCGCCGACGCACACTTTACCTTCATCCCCAGGCGCGATCACTTCAATTTGTACGAAGGAGGTGTCGACGAGCAGATCGCCCGCGAGATGTACCAAGTCGCCCGCCCAGGATCGCCGGCGACTTCAGATAAGAAGTAAGAGGACTCAGATGAGAAAAGGACCCCGTGTTTCTTAGTGCCACCACAGGGCTGAACAGACACTTCCGCCGCGCTTTTACGTTCGCAATGCGGCGCTGGCAACTCGGCACTCGCAACCCGGTACCAGCAACTCATGACTACCACACCCTGCATCGATTCGCCGGCGCCAGCGGTGCCCCGGTCTTGCAGTGGAAGGCCGTTTGAAACTCCGGCATGTTCGTCACCACACCGTTCGCGCGGTATTTCTCCGGAGAATGTTCATCCACGGTCGCGCGCAGGCGCTTGGTTTCGTCCCGCGTGCTGCCACACCAGCTCTGCCCATATCCGATGAAGAAGCGCTGCTCCGGCGTCAAGCCCTCGAGCGGCTCCAACTTCTGCGCCTTCGTGTCTTCTTTCCATGCCATGTACGCGAGAATCAGACCGCCCAGGTCCGCGACATCCTCACCCAGCGTCAGCTTGCTGTTGATCTTGATGTCGTCGACGATCACGTACTTTGAATACTGATCCGAGATGCAGCTCGCTCGCTGTTCGAATTCCTTCCCGTCTTTCTCGGTCCACCAGTCGCGCAAATTTCCCGTGGCATCAAACTGCCGGCCCTGATCGTCGAACCCGTGCGTAAGCTCGTGACCGATCGTTCCCCCGGTGTTCCCATAATTGGGTGCCGCGTCCGACGCGGAATCGAACAGCGGGGGTTGCAGAATGCCCGCCGGAAAATTCACATCGTTCTTCTGGGGATCGTAATACGCGTTGACCGTGGGCGGCGTCATGCCCCATTCTTCCCGGTCCACCGGCTTTCCAATCTTCGCCAGCTCGCGATCAAACTCGAACTGGCTCGCCCGCCGCACGTTCCCAATCTCGTCGCCGCGCTTAATCTCCAGCTTGCGGTAGTCGCGCCACTTGTCCGGATACCCGATCTTGTTCACCACCGCGTGCAGCTTCTCGAGAGCATTCTTCTTCGTTTCAGGCGACATCCAGGGCAGCCCGTCGATGTCCTGCTGCATCGCCGACTCGATCTCCGTCACCATCGTCAGTACCTGCCGCTTGGCATCGGGGCTGAAATATTTTTCGACGTACGCCTGCCCCAGCGCTTCGCCCAGATCGTTATCCACATCCTCCACGCAGCGCTTCCAGCGCGGCTGCAGTTCCTGCCGCCCCTGAAGCGTTTTCCCGAAGAAATTGAAATCTTCATTCACGAATGCGGTCGACAGAAACCGCGCATTCGCATGCACTACATGCCACGCGAGATACGTCTTCCACGCCGCCAGGTCCTCCTTCTCAATCAACTGGCTCATTGCCTGGAAAAACGCCGGCGTCTCCACGTTCAGTGACTTCAGCTGCGGCATGCCAACCTTGGCGAAATACACAGACCACTGGAAATTCGGGCTGAGCTTCTGAAAGTCCTCCGCCGACATCCGGTGATACAGGTTCTTGGGATCGCGTCGCTCCACACGCGTTATCGAACCCCGCGCCAGCTCCGTCTCGATCTCCAGAATCTTTTTGGCTTCGGCAGAAGCCGCCGCGGGCGCGTGGCCCAACAATTCCAGCATCTTCTGCACATGCGCAACATAGGCTTTCCGCAGCTCCACCGACTTCGCATCGTCTTTGAAATAGTAGTCGCGGTCGGGCAGACCGAGCCCGCCCTGGTCCGCCTCAGCGATCACCTCCGCCGAATTCTTGTAGTCCTGGTCAGAACGGAAATTGAACAGCGCAGACTGAGACGCCAGTTCTCCCACAGCCTCGCTCAAATCTTTCTTCGATTGAATCGCCTCGATCTTTGCCAGCGCTCCTTGCAGCGGACGAGCTCCTAGCGCGTCGATCGCATTTTCATCCGTGCACGACGCGTAGTAGTCGCCGATCTTCTGCCGATAGGCCGGACGCTCGCCGGTTTCCGCGGCAGCCGCATCCAGGATGCTGCGCAATTCGATCCGATTCTCGTCCTGCACCTTCGCGTACGCACTCCAATTCGACTGATCCGGCGGAATCGGATTCCGTTTGATCCACCCGTTGCAGGAATAGGCGAAGAAGTCGACACACGGATCGACGCTTGTATCCATCGACGTAACGTCCAGCACCGGCTGCTTCGCCCGATCTTGTATGTTGGCAGGTGGTTGATCTTGCGCGATGACAGAAGAGAGAGACGTGAAAATCCACGCCAACAAAAGAACGACTTTCCAATGGCTCATGCCACTCCTCGGGAAATGACCTGCCAGTTCGAAAATTCTCGCATCGGGGCGCGCCTTCAGGAGCGACACAAGAAGAGTGATTGAGCCGATGGGGGCCCGAAACTTGAACCTCATGCTATCGAGCGCCTGAAATTCGCTCGACGCTCACAGCTCAACGCCCGCGGCTCTCCTACGACCTTCCCAGCCGGATCGACCCATCGCCGGTGTGGATGGTTAACGACGCACCGCCCCCATTCAACTTTCCTTGTACATTGCTCGAGTCATAGCGTCCCTGCACCGTCAGCGGCATATCCAGCGTGATGTGCCCATCTCCCGTGTGCAGCGATACGTCCGCCGCAAAATTCTCCGGCACACTCAACGTTACGCTGCCGTCGCCTGTCTTCAGCTCCCAGCCCTTCCCAATCGACGAACCTGCCTGCGCCTCCGCCTCAATCCGGCCGTCGCTCGTGCTGACGTTCAGATCATCAAATCGTCCGCGCACGCTCACGCGCCCGTCACCCGTATGCGCGCGCAGCGTCCCATCCACGCCTTCGGCCTCCACGTGTCCGTCGCCGCTCTCCACATCCAGTTCGCCCTTCAGATCACGCAACCGGATCTCGCCATCGCCCGTGTGGAGGCGTACCTTGCCCTCGCGCGGCATGTGGATCTCGACCACCGTGCGCCGGTCGCCGATGCTCATGATGTGAATGCCATGCGGGAACCGCACCTCGATCTCGACTGTATCGCCGGTCTGATGATCGAATACCTGGATGCCGCCCTGCCCGATCCCCCACTTCGACGACGTGACCCTTGCCTCGATCGTCTTCTGATCCCAGGTGTCGACGTGAATGGCGGCATCCGAAGTCTCGACCCGCAGTTCCGGCCGCCCCGTGACTGTGAACGTCTTGGTCCACTCCTCGGCCTGCGCCCACATCGACAACGACAGCAGGGCCCACACGCCAACTCCAACCCATAGCAGACGCCGCATAAGTCCTCCTGACGCACCAGGGAAGCACACTACTCCCCGGTCTCAGACGCAGATACGCGAACGAAGTGAGCGCGGTTCCCCCGATTTTTCGCTCAGCGCCTAAGCCAAGGACCTCGGATAGGCTAACCGCACTAAGGTCCGCTCCGAAAATGGGACGTACAAAAGCGCCGCTGTCGCCGCAAACGCTGCCCCGAAGCCAATTCTCCCCGCTAGCAGAAACGGAGCAACCGCCCATAACTGGTCCATTGCCAACAGAAAAGGGAAGATTCGCCCGAATTTATCGCCAAAGCGGCGATGATCGAACGCTACCGCCGAAATCAGGTAGCAGCGCAACGGGATCCCGATCCCTGCCGTGGTCAGCACGGCAACGATCACTACCGTCGACGCCCATCCGGGAAGAAACGAAGCTGCAATCTGATAGACACCCTGCCAGTGGAACAACCCCTCCAGGTAAAAGATCAGATACATCACTTGGATCAGCAAAAAGAGACTGCGCGTCAGCCCACGACGTGGGATCGGTACTTGCAACTCTGGATGCAGAATCTGAGCGGTCGGCGGGCTTTCAGCGATTGCCGCAGTATTCGCAGCCGATGCATTCTCTGGGGGCGTCGCACCCGGTTTTATGCTCTCCTGAACGGGCGCGATAAACCGGTAACCGCGCCGCGCTACCGTCTGCACAAACCTCGGGTTCGACGCCACATCGCCTAGCGCCTCCCGCAACTTGTTCACCGCGGTATTCAGGCTGTGGTCGAAGTCAACAAAGGTATCGGCGCTCCAGAGCTTCGATCGGAGATCGTCGCGCGTCACCAGTTCGCCGGGACGCTCCAGCAGCAAGGCGAGAATCTGGAAAGGCTGCTCCTGCAATCGGATCAGGGTTCCATTCTTGCGCAACTCCCCCGAGACGAGGTCCACTTCGAATACCCCGAAGCGGACTGTTTTTCCTGCGGAGCGGGCTTCCGGCATAAGGCAAGCAGAAAGTTTAGCACCCAGGCGACCGCGCTCCGACCCGCCTCCTAACCCCGATCGCCTGTCCGGTGTTGGAGTCTAGAGCCTAGATCCGAACTTCAAAAGGTAGTTCCTCCCCTCCCAAGCCGGCGCTACAATGTCCGCATGCCCTCCCCGGCACAAGAGAAGTCGCAGCTCGACCACCATCCCGCCCGGCATCACGTCTACGCGCTTGAGACTACCGGACTGCTCATCATCGCGGCGACTCTGCTCGGCATCACGCTGGTGCGCTTCTGGCAGGCCATCCACTGGAGTTGGCGCTGACGGCAAAGAACGACCCCTTGCTGGTCGTTGTGCTCGGCCCCACTGCCAGTGGTAAGACTGCCCTGTCGCTCGTCCTCGCGGAACGATTCCATGGGGAGATTATCAATTGCGATTCGGTCGCGCTGTATCGCGACTTTGAAATCGGCACGGCGAAGCCAAGTGCCGAAGAACGAGAGCGTGCGCCTCATCATCTTCTCGATGTCGCTGATCCGACGCACCACGTCACGGCCGGGGAATATGCGCGCCAGGCGCGGGGAGTCCTGGCCGAGATCAAAGCGCGCGAACGCCTTCCCATCGTCGTCGGAGGAACCGGTCTCTACTTGCGCGCACTCCTTGATGGGCTATTCGCGGGCCCCGAGCGGTCGGAAGACCTGCGCGATCGTTTGCGAGAGCGCGCGAAAAGCCGAGAGCTGGGATACCTGCACCGGATTCTGAAGCGACTTGACCCGGCAGCTGCCTCGAAAATTCACGCCAACGACACGCCCAAGCTGATCCGCGCCATCGAAGTCTGCCTCGGCTCGCGGCGGCAGATGACTGACATGTGGAAGGAGGGCCGCGACCCTCTGCGGGGCTTCCGCATCCTCCGGCTGGGGCTGAATCCCGATCGCGAACCCTTGTATGCGCGCATCAACGAACGTGCCCGGCGGATGTTCGACGCGGGCCTCGTCGAAGAGACCGAACGCCTTCTCGCCAAGTACGGAGAGACGGCGTGGCCGCTGGGCTCTCTCGGATACCGGCAAGCCGTTCAATTGCTGCGCGGATGCCTGACCCGCGACGCAGCCATTACCGCCGCCCAGCAAGCGCACCGCAATTACGCGAAGCGCCAAATGACCTGGTTCCGGCGTGAACCCGATGTGACGTGGCTGAGTGGATTCGGCGACGAAGCAGATATTCAGGAACAGGCCAAGTCGCTGGTGGCCGGTGCTCGTCCATAGGATTTTCGGTGTTCGGTTTTCAGTTGTTCGGCACTTTGATTTTCAGACTTCTATATCGAGAAGATTCCAATGGGACGGTGCCCCAGGTTCGCGTCCGTTCTTTGGACGCTAACCTGGGATCCTTTAGGGGAAGCTCCATTTTCAAAACCGAACTTCGGACTCCACAAATCCCCCTCCTGAGACCCAAGACCTGACACCTGATACCTGTTTTCCTGCTATCGTTTCGCCATGCGTTCTGTCATCGTCCTCTTCCTGGTATTCGCAGTGACGGCCAGCTTTGCCAAAGACCGCTTTCAGAAGCCGGGCCCCATCCACCTCGATCGCAACGGCGAGAAGTGGGCCGAGAAGACCCTGCACAAGCTCACCGTCGAAGAAAAGGTCGGGCAGCTCTTCATGGTGTGGGCCCGCGCGCAATTCCTGAATAGCCAAAGCGACATCTACACCCAATTACGAACGGCGATCGACAAATATCACGTCGGTTCTTTTGCCATGACCGTTCCGGTCGACGGCAATTTCCTGTTCAAGAGCGAGCCTTACGAAGCTGCGATGATGCTCAACGCGCTGCAGAACGACTCGAAGCTGCCGCTGCTGTTCGCCGCCGATTTCGAGCGCGGGCTCACCATGCGCCTGAACGGCCCGACCATGTTCCCGCACGCCATGGCCTTCGGCGCAGCCGGCAAGATCGACTACGCCGAACAGTTCGGACGCATCAGCGCCCAGGAGTCGCGGGCCATCGGTATTCACTGGAATTTCTTCCCGGTTGCCGACGTCAACTCCAACCCCGTGAATCCCGTCATCAACACGCGCTCCTTCGGGGAAGATCCTCAGCAAGTCGGCGATATGGTCGCGGCTTACATCAAGGGCGCCCATGAAGGCGGAATGCTCGCCACCGCCAAGCACTTTCCGGGACACGGCGACACCGCGACCGACTCCCACCTGGGGATCGCTCGAGTGAACGGCGACATGGCCCATCTCAAGTCGATCGAGTTGCCGCCGTTTCAGAAGGCGATCGACTCGGGCGTCGACTCGATCATGGTGGCTCACGTCAGCGTGCCTGCCCTCGAACCCGATCCGAACCGCGTCGCAACCACGTCCACACTGGTCGTCACCGACCTGCTCAAAAAGCAGATGAACTTCAACGGCATCGTGACCACCGACGCGCTCGACATGGCCGGTCTCACCCGTCTCTACGCGAATGACATCGGCCGCGCTGCCGTCGAAGCCTTCAAGGCCGGCAACGACCTGCTTCTGATTCCTGCCGATCTTGGCGCTTCTTTCGAGGCGATGGTCAAGGCCGTGCAGAGCGGTGAGATTTCCCAGGCCCGTCTGGACGAGTCTGTTCTTAAGATCCTGAAGGCCAAGGCCTCTCTCGGACTCGACAAAGCCCGGTTGGTCGACATCGGCGCGATTGCCGAGCAGGTAGGCGCGCCGCAAAATGTCGCTGTGGGCCAGCACGTAGCCGACGATGCCGTCACTCTCGTTCGCAACAACAACAAACTCCTGCCCCTGAAGGCCGCGGGAACTATCAAGGGTGGTCTGCCGTATATGTCTACGGAGGAGGTCCACAACCATCTTGTGGTGGTTGTCTTCTCAGAGGACGTTCGCTCCGAGACCGGGCGGGCGCTGGCGCGCGAGGTGCGCGCTCGCGTGCCGGACGCCAACATCCTCTACGTCGACTCGCGCATCGCCGATGCGATGGCCGACCAGGTTCTGAAGGCGGCTGACGAGGCCGAAGCTGTCGTCGCCGCCGTGTATGTCGCTCCGGCGCCGGGTAGCACGAGGAACACAACGGCGGTGGCAGACGCATCGGCAACGCTGCTCGGCAAATTGACCGATCACGCCGCTGCGAAGATGGCGGTTGTTGCTATGGGAAGTCCTTACCTCGTGATGGACTTTCCCGGGTTTCAAAATTATCTGTGCACGTTTTCGAATGCGGCCGTCTCGGAAGTCAGCGCGGTGAAAGCGCTCTTCGGTGAGATCCCGATTCGCGGGCGTCTCCCGGTCAGCATTCCCAACGTTGCCCAACGCGGCGCCGGCATCGAACGCCGCAGTGAGGTCGCTCGGGGAGAAGATCATGATGCAAACAAATCATCCGCTCGCTAGGTGGACTGCAGTCGCTGTTGCGCTGGCCGGATTGATCGTTGTGCCGGCATGCAGCGTCAATGTCAAGAAAGGCGCGAACGGCGAGGAAAAGAAGGTCGACATCGAGACTCCCGTGGGAGCCATTCATGTCGATAAAGGCGCCGACGTGCGCGACACCGGTCTCTCGGTCTATCCGGGCGCCAGGCAGAAAGCCGAGTCCAACAACGGGGAAGAGCAGAGCGCCAACGTGAACATCTCGTCCGGCTTGTTCGGGCTCAAAGTCGTGGCGATCGAATATTTGTCGGATGATCCGCCGGAAAAAATCGCGGCCTATTACAGAGATCAGCTCAAACATTTTGGCGCCGTTCTCGAATGCCATACCAGCAACCGCCACGGCGACGCCGGCGATGTGGACGTTCATCTCGGCAAGGACGGCGACAAGAACTCGAATCAGCTGAGCTGCGACAACGGCAGCGGCAAAACGCTCGAATTGAAAGTCGGCACCAAGCAAAATCAGCACATTGTCTCGGTTTCCCCGCAAGACGGCGGGAAAGGAACGGACTTCGCGCTCGTTTTTGTGCAGGCACGCGGCGGCGACAAAGACACCATCTGACCTAGCGCGGTCGCGGACCGTGTTGCGCGCAGCTAATGCTTTTTGACGGTACTTGAGCCGTTCTTGCGTCCCGATCCCAGCGTTGCTATACCTTAAAGCTCCGTGGAGCATCCTTGTCCTAAATGTGGTACTGCAGTTGAGGACGGCACGCCTTTTTGCCGACACTGTCGGGCCCCGCAGATTCGCGTGGTGGTCGATCCAAGCGTTGAGTTCCCAGTCCCTCTCGCACAGAACCCCGACACCTCCGATCTGGCGCGGCCTACGCCGGTTTTCACTCCCGCAGTGCCGCACCTTCCGTCGCCTCAACTCGACTGGGGGCATGGCCTGCCCTGCGCCGCCATGGGCGGGTTCCTGGCATTGTTCCTGTGCTTCATTCCGTTCTTTCTGTTTGGACCGGCCTTCTTGGGAGCCGGCGCATTCGCCGTGTTTCTCTACCACCGCAGGACACTCACCCACCTGAGTCGGCGCGCCGGCGCGCGTTTGGGCGCAGCCAGTGGAGGATTCGCATTCCTTTTTCTGTCGGTCGTGATCGTTGCGACCGTCTTTTACCGCCCCGATAAGATCCGAGAAGCGATGGCTACCCAGTTGAAGACCGGGCATTATGACCCGGAGGCCGTCCGCAACGTGACGAACGTAATGAATACCAATGCAGGCCTTGCCGCTTTCGTCATTTTTGCGCTGCTCATCATCTTGTTGATTTGCGTGGTGGGCGCCAGCATCGGCGGGGCATGGTACAGTGCTTGGCTGCAGAAGCGCGGCCGCGGCTGACGGTTCGGCCCGACCTCCGCTATCGTTCCGAACGATGAAATCCTTCCCGCCAGGCATGCGGCCCGATGCCTCCGAACCCGGTCTCTGTGCCGACTGCATTCACGCCCACACGATCACTTCGGATCGAGGCTCGCAGTTCGTGATGTGCCAACTCTCCTTGTCGGATCCGAAATTCCCGAAGTATCCACGGCTTCCGGTCCTCACCTGCAACGGCTTCAAATCAGGGGCTTCCAGTTCCGAATCGGTCTGAACGGCGAAAATGTGCGCCGCGGCACCTTGCTCCCTCCCGCTGGCCCCGCGTATCATGCTGCGTTTGCAAATTCCCTGGGCGGATTGCACCTCTGCGAGAGCTCGGTCGCGTGAACCTCACCGAATCGATCGCTGCACGAACCGTGCGACGCCCGTGGCACCGATGATTTCCGCCTTCCGGCAGCCGATGAACGATGAATAAGGTCGCGCGCGGTTCACTTCTCGATATCGAGCATCTGGAACCCCCGGAGATTTTGAAGATTCTGAAGTCCGCGCGGCGCATGAATCCGCAGAGGCCGCGTCCGCTGCTGCGCGGCAAGCGCGTCATTCTTCTCTTCTACGAGCCCTCCACGCGAACCCGCTCCTCTTTTGAAGTCGCCGCCAAGTCAATGGGCGCAATAACGACCCTGGTGCAGTCGAGCGGCTCGAGCATCGAGAAAGGCGAGTCTCTGCTCGACACGGGTTACACCTTGCGCGCGGTCGGTGCCGACATCATCGTGATCCGCCATCCGCTAGCCGGCGCGCCGCGACTGATGGCCGAGCATCTCGACATTCCTATCGTCAATGCCGGTGATGGCATGCACGAGCATCCCTCGCAGGCGCTGCTCGACGCCTTCACGATCCTCAAGCAAAAAAAAACGTTCAAGGGCCTACATATCTCGATCATCGGCGACATCTTTCACAGCCGCGTAGCTCGGTCTTCCTGTCACCTGCTAACGAAAATGGGCGCTAAGATCACTCTGTGCGGGCCGCCGGAATTTGTCCCGGACGTTGCCGCCACGCTTGCGCCGGGGCTGCAGGTGACGCGGCACATCGAAGATGCCGTGCACGGGGCCGACGTCCTGATGCTCTTGCGCGTGCAGAAAGAGCGGCTCGCCGGGATGAAACTGCGCCTTGAGGATTACATCGCGCGCTACCAGATGACGACGCACCGCCTGAAAATGGCAAAGAAGGACGCCATCGTGATGCATCCCGGGCCGATTATTCGCGGACTGGAGCTGACCGGAGAGGTCGCTGATGGCCCGCAGTCGGTGATCGTGGAAGAGGTGCGCAACGGCGTGCCCACGCGCATGGCAATTCTGGCGCGAGCGCTGGGACGAGCGTGAGGGGACGGGCCAGTTGCTTGAAGGAAAGGAAGGGACGCGTAGCTTGAAGTAGCCGAGTGCCGAGAGCCCAGAGCCTAGAGCCTGAATTCATGCCGAATCACAAATCCAAACCGGCGTCGTTACTGATCAAGGGCGGTCATGTCGTCGATCCTGCGAACAAGATCGACGCGCTGATGGACGTGCTTCTGCGCGACGGCGTGGTCGCCGAGGTCGCCCCGCCGAACAAAATTCGTGGCAGCGCCGACGAGAAATTCGATGCTCGCGGGCTGATCGTCGCGCCCGGCTTTATTGACCTGCATGTCCATCTTCGCGAGCCGGGACAGAGCTACAAAGAAACAATCGCCTCGGGAACGGCGGCCGCCGCAGCCGGTGGTTTCACCTCGGTGTGCTGCATGCCGAACACCACGCCCGTCCTAGACTCGCAGGAATGGGTCAACTGGCTGCAGCGGCCGGAGCGGGGCGCCGTGGTCAACGTGTTTCCCGTGGCTGCAGCAACTCACGCCAGCAAAGGCGCAGTGCTTACCGACTTTCGCGGCCTGCAGCGCGCCGGAGCCGTTGCCGTGACCGACGACGGCAAGCCCGTCCTCGACAACGACATCATGCGCGAGTGCCTCCGCCTCAGCGGTGAGCTCAGCTTCCCGGTGGTTCAGCATGCAGAAGACACTCGCCAGACCGAGGGCTGCCCGATGAACGACGGGCCGACTTCGTTCCGGCTAGGTCTCCGCGGCTGGAAGGCCTCGGCGGAAGCGGGTATTGTGGATCGCGATGTCCAGCTTGCCCAGCAGATTCCGAACGCGCGGCTGCACGTGGCGCATCTTTCCGCAGCCGATTCCCTGAAGGCGGTGCGCCGCGGGAAGCGCAGCCGGGCTCGCGTGACCTGTGAGGTGACGCCCCATCACTTCACGCTCACCGACGAGGCTGTCGGCGACTACAACACGAACTGCAAGATGAATCCGCCCTTGCGCTCCGCGGCCGACATCGAGTCGCTCATCGTCGCCCTCGGCGACGGAACCGTCGACGCCATTGCCACCGATCACGCGCCACACGCCAGCCACGAGAAGCAGGTTGAGTTCGAGCGCGCCGCCTTCGGAATCATCGGCCTCGAAACCGCGCTCGCGCTTTCGATCACCAAGCTTCATCGCGAGCATCGCTTCCCGCTGCGTCGGGTCGTGGAATTGTTTACCTCGGGGCCGGCCCGGGTGTTCGAATTACGGGGCAGAGGCGCACTTACGCGCGGCTATCACGCCGACGTAACAATATTCGATCCAAAGAAACGATGGACCTTCGATGTTTCGAAGTCCCACTCCCTCTCGCGCAACTCGCCGTTTGATGGCTGGCAGATGATGGGGAAAGTCATCGCCACAATTATGAGCGGCCGAGTGGTGTACCGAGGAGATTGACGTAACGTGAGTCGCCGAGTTCTCAAACTGCCCTCGACTAGCGGGCTCGAACTTCATATCCTGCCGCGAAAGGAATGGGCCAGCCTGATCTTCTTACCTGTATGGATCGCGTTTTGGGCGTTTGCGGTCGTCTTGGTCATGAAATGGATTCTCCATCCGGGTCCGTCCACGTCGCGTGGCTTCTTGGGGTTTTGGCTAGCGGTCTGGATTCTAGGCGGAGCCTCGGCTGTTTATCAGTGGCTCTGGATCGCCTTCGGAAAGGAGGTCGTGGAAGTAAGGGAAGGTTCGCTGACGATTAAACGGAATATTCTTGGCTATGGCGGGACCCGCAGTGTTCCCCTCGGTTCTATTACAAACCTGCGAGCAAGCGGCATCTTTCCTTCGACGTCAAGATTGGAGAACTATCTCACCCAAATGAAACTTAGGGGTGGCACGATAGGCTTTGAGTGCCAGGGAAGGACAGTTCGCTTCGGTATCCAATTGACAGAACCTGAAGCCCTTGAGGTTGTGCAGGAACTGAAGCCATGGGTGAACGGATAACGTTCAACACCCTACCCGAGTATCCCCATCCTTTGTCCCACCTTCTTCAAAACTTCCAGCGCCTGCTGCAATTCATCCTTCGTATGCGTCGCCGTCATGATCGTGCGTATGCGTGCCTTGCCTTCCGGCACCGTCGGGAACGCAATCCCCGTCCCGAGCACGCCCTCTTTGAACAACTCGCGCGAGAACTCCATCGTGCGGCCGCCTTCGCCGATGATAATCGGCGTAATGGGCGTCTCGCTCGCAGGCGTGTTCTTCCCGCCAATGTCGAAGCCCAGCAGCCCCAGCTCTTTTTTCCAGAACCGCGTATTCTCCCAGAGCGCCTCGATCCGTTCCGGCTCCTGCTCCAGCACATCGAACGCCGCAATACACGTCGCTGCGACCGACGGCGGATGCGACGTCGAGAACAAAAATGGACGCGCCCGGTGATAGAGGAAGTCGATCAGGTCGTGCGTGCCGCACACGTATCCGCCGAGAGCGCCGATCGCCTTCGACAGCGTTCCCACCTGGATGTCCACGCGACCGTGCTGCTTGAAGTGATCGATCGTGCCGCGTCCGTTGCGGCCCAGCACCCCTGAGGCATGCGCATCGTCGACCATCATGATCGCGCCGTACTTTTCCGCCAGATCGCACAATCCAGGCAACGGGCCGATGTCGCCATCCATCGAGAACACGCCGTCAGTGATGAGCAGTTTCCGTCCGGGCTGACCCTTCACGCTGGCCAGTTGCTCTTCCGCGTGCGCCAGATCCTTGTGATTGAAGACCAGAATCTTTGCCCGCGATAGCCGCGCGCCGTCGATGATCGAGGCGTGGTTCAGCTGGTCCGAGATGATGAAGTCTTCCTTCCCCAGCACCGCCGACACCGTCCCCGCGTTCGCTGCGAAGCCAGATTGGAAGACCACGCACGCTTCTACGTTTTTGAAGCGAGCAATCTTCTCCTCCAGCTCCATGTGGATCTTCATCGTGCCTGCGATCGTACGCACCGCGCCCGACCCGACGCCGTACTTGCGCGTCGCCTCCAGCGCCGCTTCGCGCAGCTTCGGATGCGTAGTCAGCCCCAGGTAATTGTTCGATGCGAGGTTGATGACCTTCTTTCCATCGAACGTGCACAACGGGGCCTGCTCGTCGTCGAGCACGCGCAGCCTGAAGTGCGTACCCTTGGCCTTGAGTTCGTTGATCTGATCGGTAAGATAAGAGAGAGGATTGGTGCGGATACCAGTAGTCATGAAATCCTCGCAGACAGCAGACACGTATGAATCGAGACCCGAACGGTTGGGTCTCACCGCGTCCCATTCGGATACACCAGAATCTTGCTGGCTTCGCCTGTCTTCAGCCGCTCCATCCCCTTGGAGAAATCTTTCATCGCGATGCGGTCCGTGATCACCGGATGCAGATCGAGCTTGCCCGCCTTGAGCAGCGCCGTCATCTGGTACCAGGTCTGATACATCCGTCGCCCGTTGATGCCCTGGATTGTGATGCCTTTAAAGATGATGTCTTCGGAAAAATTCAGCGTAATCGGCTTCGATGTCAGACCGAGCAGCGAAATCCTGCCTCCGCGCCGCACGATGTCGAACGCTGTTCGGATTGCGCTCGGATGCCCTGCCATTTCGAGCACCACGTCGACCCCAAGCCCTTCCGTCCGCTCAAGGATGATCGCGTTCACATCTTCCTTCGAGGGATCGATCGTCAGGTCGGCTTTCATCTGCTTGGCGATGTTGCGCCGGTGCTCCTTCACCTCGATCGCGTAGACTTGTGCCGCGCCCACGGCGCGCGCCACCGCAATGGCGAATAGCCCGATCGGCCCGCATCCGGTGATCGCCACGGTCTTCGCCGCAATCTCTCCCGCGAGTACCGTATGCACAGCGTTTCCCAGCGGGTCCAGGATCGACGCGTACTCCTGCGGGATCGCCGGATCGAGCTTCCAGAGATTCGATTCGGGGATCACCACGTACTCGGCAAACGCCCCGTCGGCATCCACCCCGATGATCTTTACGTTCTGGCAGATGTGCGCCTCGCCCGTGCGGCACTGCAGGCACTTCCCGCACGCCACGTGCATCTCCGCCGAGACGAAGTCGCCTTCCTTAACGCTGGTCACCTCGTCGCCGTACGCCACCACCTCGCCGCAGAACTCATGCCCGGGAATGAGTGGCGGATGAATGCGTCCCTGCGCCCAGCGGTCCCATTCGTAGATATGCAGATCGGTGCCGCAGATAGATGCGACCTTTACCTTCACCAGCACGTCGGTGCGTCCAAAACCCGGAACCTTGACCTCGCGGACATCCGCCCCCGGCGCGGCCTCCGGTTTGACCACCGCCATCATTGTCTTCGGCATGGAGAGCTACCTTATGAAAACGAAATATAGACGAAAACCCTAAATTCTAGCACCGCAAGATGACTCTCCTCTTTCGCGTGGATGGAACCAGTTTTCTCCTGCCGGTGTCTAACCATTCAATCCGGAATCGTCGAGGTCTGCCGTTTCCTGCCAATGGCTAACGGAAATCGAGTTGCAAGATGGGTCCTGATCGCATTCCTGGTAACGTGGTGTGTTAACACCCTGAACCTTTTACAGGCGCAAACATCGCCGCCGGCAACGTCTCATCAACAATTCCTGCGGACCCTGGTTGCCGCTGCCGTCGAACGAACCCACCATTCCGTCCGCTACGATCCAGCTTATGTTCGCATCCCGTATCCGGGTGGCGATGTGCCCGCCGACACAGGTGTTTGTACCGACGAGATCATCCGCTCATATCGGGCGGTAGGCGTCGATCTCCAGAAAGAAGTCCACGAGGACATGGAGCGCAACTTCTCCGCCTATCCGAGAAAGTGGCTCTGGCTCCTGGGTCACACCGATCCGAATATCGATCATCGCCGGGTTCCGAACCTTGCCGTTTTCTTCCAGCGTCACGGCGAGACCCTGCCTATGACCACCCACGCCAATGACTACCATCCCGGAGATCTCGTCACGTGGGACCTCGGTGGTGGCGTCCCTCACATCGGCATCGTGGTGGATCGGCGCGGCTCCCAAGACCGCTACATGATCGTTCATAACATCGGACGCGGCCCCCAGATGGAAGACGTTTTATTCCATTGGAAAATTACCGGCCATTTCCGCTACTACGGACCGCGCAACTAGTTTTCCACGTTACTTGTCCAAATCACTGCTGCCCGTTCGTCCAACCAATGAGGGGTGGCGATGCCGACACCTACACAGCCAACTTTGCAGCTCAAGAACCACGGGATGAGGCCACATTGGGTTACGGTCTTGACACATTCCGATATCGGAATATATGTTACCCCCATGCCCCGGGCCGCCACGACCTCCGATGCCTTCAACGCTGTCGCTGAACCGCGCCGCCGCGATATCCTGAACTACCTCGCGCTCGAAGAGCGCCCGGTCAGCGAGATCGTCGATGCCCTGGGCCTCGAGCAACCCTCCGTCTCCAAGCACCTGCGCGTTTTGCGCCATGTCGGTCTCGTCCACGTTCGTCGCCAGGGCCGCCAGATGCTCTACCGGACCAACGCGCACGCGATCCGGCCCGTGCATGAGTGGACTGCCACTTTCGAGCGTCTCTGGCGCCACCAGCTCGATCGCATCAAGCTACGCGCCGAGGCAAAAATGGCCGCACTCGAAATTGCCGATGCAAGCGAAAAGGAGGACAAATCCAAATGACGAACCGGCCCTCCAACTCCCTCCACGCAAGGAGAAACACGTGATCTCGACCGCCCCCAGCCTTGAAAATCTCACCCTCAACATCCACCAGGAAATTCACGTGCGCGCCTCGCTCGACGTGACCTTCGAGGCGCTGCTCGAACAACTCGGCCCCGGCAACGACACTCCCGACCACGGCCCCATGCCGATGAAACTCGAAGACTGGCCCGGCGGACGCTGGTTCCGCGATCTCGGCAATGGCAACGGCCACTACTGGGGACACGTGCAGGCCATCAAGCGTCCGACCTTGCTCGAATTCACCGGCCCGCTCTTCATGTCCTACCCGATCATTTCCAACGTGCAGTACCGCCTCAGCGAAGAGTCGGGCGGCACGCTGATTAAGTTCCATCACACAGCCCTGGGCCTGATTGAAGACCAGCATCGCGCCGGAGTCGGCAAAGGCTGGACCCATATCAACAACCGCATCCGCGAGCGCGCCGAAAAGAAATAGCTGAATCGCAGCAGGAGGTATGCCTTATGTGTCCCGCATGTCTCGCCAGCGCCGCCCTGATGGCTGGAAGTATTACGACCGGCGGCGGAGCCGCTGCGATGCTTGTGAAACTTTTCCGCTCAAAGAAAAACAACCACGCGTCCACGACGACGCTCGACAAGCAAAGGAGAAAAGCTGATGCCGACCGCAACCCCAAGCAAACAGGAAACGCCTCGAGTTGTTTCTCCCTCAAAGTGGGTCGAAGCGCGCAAGGATCTTCTGCGCAAGTAGAAAGAATTCACGCGCCTGCGCGATGAACTCAGCCAGAAGCGCCGTGAACTGCCCTGGGAAAAAGTCGGAAAGAACTACGTCTTTGACGGCCCGAATGGGAAGCAATCCCTAGCCGACCTCTTCGGCGGGCGCCACCAGCTTATCGTCTATCACTTCATGTTAGGCCCGCAATGGAAAGAGGGCTGCCCCAGCTGCTCGTATCTCGCCGATCACTTCGACGGCATGACCGCCCACCTGGCGCATCGGGACACGACCTTTGCCGTGATCTCACACGCGACCCTTCCCGAAATCCAGGCCTTCCAGAAGCGCATGGGCTGGAAGTTCAAGTGGCTCTCGTCTTCCGAGTACGACTTCAACTTCGACTATCATGTCTCGTTCAGCAAAGACCAGCAAGCAAAAGGCAAGGTCGATTACAACTACGACCAGATCGAGTTTCCCTCCGAAGAAGCTCCCGGCCTCAGCGTCTTCTACAAAAATGACGCGGGCGAAGTCTTCCACACCTATTCCACCTACGCCCGCGGGCTCGACATACTCGTGGGCACTTACAACTTCCTCGACCTGACGCCGAAAGGTCGTGACGAAGAGGGCCTCGCGCACACTATGGCATGGGTGCGCCATCACGATAAATACGACGACGGATACGCCGTCGATGCCAAGCGGTCCTACGTGCAGCTTGCAAAGATGCACGACTGCTGCTCGGAGAAAGAATAGGCCTAGTCGCTTGTGTGGCGCGCAGACTCTTGAGCGCGGCTGTTGATTTTGGTTTATCTCGCTTCTGACTTGTCCTGGTTCGCGTCCGTCTTTTAGACTTAACCTGGAAATCCAGCTTCAAGAACAAAGGAGACATCGAAATGATTTCTGCGACCACCTCACCTGTAAGCCTCATGCTGCGCGAATTTCAGGAGGAGTGCGCGGCCACCAAACGCATCCTCGAAAGAGTTCCCGCCGACAAGCTCACCTGGAAGCCGCATCCCAAATCCATGTCTCTCGGCCAGCTTGGCATGCATATCGCCCTGATCCCGAACCGGATCTCCGGACTGGTGAAAGCGGATCATTTTGACGTCTCGCAGGCCAACTTCAACCCTCCGCAGCCCGCGAATCTCGAAGAGATCCACGCCGCCTTCGCAGAAAGTGTCCATGCCGGCGGGTCGTACTTGGCCGGTCTGACCGAGGACAATGCTTCCGAGAATTGGCGGCTGATGATGAAAGAGAAGGAAGTGTCTTCGAGACCGCGGATCGAGGTCATCCGCGCCCTGATGCTCAACCACTGGTATCACCACCGCGGCCAGCTTTCGGTCTACTTGCGCCTGCTCGACGTGCCGCTGCCGGTGGTCTACGGCCGCACCGCCGACGAAAATCCGTTCGCATGATTTTGTGTGGCGCGGGTGCCCTCGCCCGCACGCTTCACCGCGACTTGTGAGCAAGGTGTAGCGCCGGCATCTTGCCGGCTGTCGCGAGGGCGTCTCGCCCTCGCATTCTCTGTGTGGCGCGCACACTCTTGTGCACGAAAATCGATGAACCGCTATCGGTCGCATCGTGTAGCCGCCACCGCCTGTGCATTAACTTCGATTCCGTCTTGGTGCAGGGCGAGGGCACACGGGCGTGGCGGAGGACCGGTCGACCGTAAGCAGTCAATGAGTGCTAAGGCCTATTAATGTTTCGATGAGGATTGACGCACCCGAATGGGCATATAATCGAGCTAGGGTGCCATGTCGAAACTGGAGACGCGAGTAGAGGAGCGGTTTGGGGTTCTTCCCAATTTCTTCCGCCTCGCAGCTGAGACTCCCGAAATCACTGAGAAACTGTGGGGATTCGCACAAGCTGCGTATCTCGACAACCCTCTACCCTCCGTTTTTAAGGAACGCCTTTTCGTCCACCTGTCGCGCTTTTGCGCCGTCCGTTATTGCATTGCTCGTCATGCTGGCTTTTTGGTAGGACTTGGGCGCCCGGCTGGCGATCCGAGTGCGCGCACTCAAAGTGTTGCAGATGTTGTGAAGCTCCTTCGACGGCCTTTTCCACGAGGACAGGAACTTCAGTCTCGTCTATCGCTGTGCGCAGCCTGCCCCGCACCCATTGTCGAAATGCCGATGGCCGAGACCCAGATGGAAGATGCCATCTTTGTGTTGGCAGGGCATTTGTTTTTGAAGACTTCCGACTATTCATTGTGTCTGAACGCGCTGGGGCGGCTTTTTGGTCCGGTTCGCCTTCAATACTTGGTGTTGTTCCTGACCTTTGTCAGGGCAGCGCACTATTGGACTGAGACCCATCCGGACATCGCCTTTGAAGACGACATCAAAAAACTACTGGCGACACATGAAGCACTGGCGGAGTGCATTCTCAATGACCCGGAGGCCAGGAACAACGTCAGCGAATCGCTCTTGGATGAGTTGCCAGCCTTGCGCCTCAAAGCGGATAAAGCGATTGGCCTGCTCGCCGCCATCGTGGACTCATCTGAGGATGCCATCGTTAGCAAAACACTGGAAGGCATCATCACCAGTTGGAACGCAAGCGCGGAACGTTTGTTCGGCTACACCGCCAGCGAAGCCGTGGGACAGCATATTTCGTTGATCATCCCCGTCGATCGTAAAGACGAAGAAATTGTCATTATCGACCGAATCAAGCGAGGCCAACGAATCGAACATTTCGACACCGTTCGCATTCATAAGGACAAGACGCCGCTCGATATTTCGCTCACAATTTCACCTGTCCGGGACGCCAGTGGAAAGATTGTGGGAGCGTCGAAAATTGCGCGGGACATTAGCCAACGCAAACGAATTGAGCGAGAGTTGCGTGAAAGCGAAACGCGTTACCGAATATTGGCCGATGCGCTCGACACGCAAGTGCAGTTCCGCACTCAGGAACTTGAGAAAAAACACTCAGAGCTGCGTGCCCTTTCCGGGCGCCTCATGGAGTCTCAGGATCTCGAGCGGCGGCACATCGCACGGGAACTGCACGACAGCGCGGGACAGACATTGGCAGCGTTGGGCATCCAGCTTTCGCGAATCAGCGAAGTCGCAACAAAAAATCCTGCTCAACTTGTCAAAGACGTCCAGTATGCGGAAGAGTTGGTCCAGCATCTGTCACAAGAAATACGCACAACCTCCTATCTTTTGCATCCACCGATGCTGGATGAAACCGGTATTGCCTCCGCGCTGGGTTGGTACGTACAAGGTCTCGCCGAGCGAAGCAGTTTAGAGATTGACCTGAAGGTTCCCGAGGACTTCGGAAGACTTCCATCCGAAATGGAACTCCTCATATTCCGACTGGTTCAGGAAGGATTAACGAACATCCATCGTCACTCGGGAAGCAAAACCGCGCTGATTCGAATCGAGCGCGACGAAAACGCAGTCCGCGTACAGGTTGAAGATCACGGGAAGGGCATGTCCCCGGAACGACTTGCCGAGATTCAATCCCAGGGCACGGGAGTGGGAATCAGAGGAATGCGCGAGCGCCTGCGCCATTTTCGCGGCGATTTGGTCATCGAATCCGACGGCTCCGGTACGAAAGTGAACGCGACCGTCCCCTTGAGAACAGCCCTTTCAACACACAGGAGCAACACGCGGCAAGAAGTAGCGTGAAACCACTGCCATGACGAGCGGACACGTTGGAGTGACAGGTCCTGCCCTTATCGGAGCTCTTCCAGGCGCTTTTTGACATCACTCCAGTGGGTTGCGCGAACTCTGCAGTGTTCACAAGTCTGGCGGTGGATTCTCAGGATGGATAGCACGTAGCAGGTCCAGCGCCGCAACTTCACAAAATCACCTGGTGTGTCCGATTCGAAGGCGCAACACTCAGTCTCCGGCGATCAGGCGCCCGCCACAGGGCTGGCCTGTGGTGAGCTCGCGCTTCTCGCCGGGCCCCGCGCTAAACGTTGGGCAACGGATTGCCTGAATTTGTTTAAGAGTTGGCTTCTTGGCCATAAGGGTTGACGATATTGCCGCAATCCGAAGACGAAAACTGGTCAATTTTGAACACCGAACTCGGATCGTTAGTAAAACGTCGCGGATGGCCCTTATTGGCGAGACATCGCGATTTACACTCATTGACCGCATTCATGGTGCGAGGTGCTCCGGGTTCGCGTTGCTCTTTGGCGCCGCTAACTTGGGTCCGCAAACATTCGAGAAACCTCGAAACCTGAAACTCTAAAATCCAAAACTCTGAAACTTCGTCCCAAAAATTTAGGGGATGCTCATCACTCATGTGATGGCATCCCCTTGAATCTCAAATATGGGCCTGCGCCCTGGACTTGTCTTTACTGAATGGAACTCGCCGCGGAAGAGAACACTGTGTTCGCGTTGCTTCCAATCATCCGGATCGTGCCTACCACGATCACCAGAATGACCGCGAGCATGACGGCATATTCGGCGATATCTTGCCCCTGGTCATCAGACCAGAGACGGCGAAGGAGGGGGAGGACCATATTGTCACCAACCTTTGGGAATTACGAACCGGCTTCATTATTGATGGTCGGAGGTCATCTCGCACAGATGACCAAAGTAATAGCACCACCCGTGACCCTCCCCAAAAGCCTTGCCTGGCTTGGTCTTCCCTGGCCTGGCTTGACCGACGATGTTCGTGGCATAGAACGATTTACATCAACTGAGCGACGGGCAGCCTCGGCCGCCCCACAATTTCAGCGCCGCTTCAGCGCCTCCAATTCCTCCAGCGTCCGCGGCCAGTCCGACCCCAGCAGACGCGACAGGCTCCGGTCCGCCAGCACCTTGCCGCCTGTCTGGCAGCGCGCACAATAATTCGTCTCTTTATCCGCATAACGAATGCGCAGAATCTTGTCACCGCACCGCGGACACGGCTCGCCATACCGCCCGTGCACCGCCATTCCCTTGCGGAATGCCGTCACCTTCTCTGGAAAATCTTCCTCTGCCTCCGCGTCCAGCTTCTTGATCCAGAAATCCAGCGTGCTCTTCGTCGCGTCAAACAGCCGCTGCCATTCTTCCGGCTTCAGTTTGTGCGTCTGCGTGATTGGAGACAGCTGTGCTGCATGCAGGATTTCGTCGGAATACGCATTCCCGATTCCGCTCAGCAATCGCGGATCAGTCAGCGCGCGTTTCAGCGTCCGATTTTCACTTGTGAGCACTTCCCGAAACGCGTCGAGATCGGCCGCGAACACATCAATGCCTCCCGCGTCCAGCGCCTCCAGCGCGTCCTCACCTTTCGCCACGTGCAGCGATGCGCGATGCTTCGTCCCCGCCTCGGTCAGCACCAGAGATCCGTTGGGAAAATCGAAAGCCGCCAGGCTCCTTCTCCCGGCGAGCTTCGCACCCACCGGACGCCAGTGCAAACGGCCCGCGATCATCAAATGCAGCACCAGCCACAGATCGCCCTCCATGCCGATGGCGATTCTCTTTCCCACCCGCCGCAGTTTGCGCACGACTTTGCCGTAAGTATCGGCTAAAGGCGGATCGGCCGTGCGCAAAAGAAACGGGCTCCCGAGCCTCACTTTTTCCAGAGGCTGACCGACGATGCGCTTTTCGAGCGCGGTCAGATACGCAGTGATGTCGGGAAGTTCCGGCATTTGTTCGGTGCCCCAGGTTCGCGTCCGTTGTTTGGACGCTAACCTGGATCAAGTGTAGCGCCAGACTGGGGTGCCCCATTTCCCGGCGCTTGATGGTCTTGTGTGGGGCGCACACTCGTGTGCGCGAAGATCACGTGGAGTCACCATCGTCGCCGACGGCAAACCACCCGACAAATGTTTGACCTCCCTTAGAACGGGTCCATGCGATCGGCCGATGACAGCAGCTATGATGATGAGCTTATGTCTGAAATCGATGGCAAGATCACCCACGTCAGCGACACGGCCCTTATGATCGCGGCCTGCCCTGCGCACGAGCACGAACTCGAGGACGCCTTTGTGCACGATCGGTTCGCGTCCCGGCTCGCTGGAGAGCGCGGGGTCGCCATTCTTCGCGCGTTGCCGTACTCGAACGTATTGCGCCTTGGAATCGCCATTCGCACGCGTTTCGTCGATGACCTGCTGCTGGCCGCGCTCGCAACGCATCCGATCGCGACTGTGCTGAGCGTTGGCTGCGGCCTCGACACTCGCCCGTGGCGCCTTGACCTCGCGCCCGATCTGCGCTGGATCGAAATCGACTTCGCCGACGTGCTCGATTATAAAGACGGGCTCATGTCCGGCGAGAGATCGCGCTGCCTCCGTGAGCGCCTCGCGGTTGACCTGAACGACGCGGCACAGCGACGCGCGATGTATGAGGCCGCGGGATCGTCGTCCGCGCTTATGATCACCGAAGGATTGCTGCTTTACTTACCGGCTGCGACCGTGGATGCACTGGCCGCCGAAGCCTCTACCCACAGCAGTGTCGCCTACTGGATCAGCGATATTACGACTGCAGCGTTCAGCAAGGTTCTTGGAGGAGGCGCGGACACGATGCAGCCGATCCGCCATGTACAGGCAGCGGATGCTCTGAAAGGCGAGCAGATTCTCGAAGTCCTGCAACGCCACGGCTGGACGACTTCGGCCATGCGAAGCTATGTCACCGATGTAAGTTTTGTGCACGAACGCGTTCGCTGTGCGATGGGCGGCGCGACACCACCTCGGCGGCCGTATCCGCCGGACGATCCGACCGGAGTGCATCTCTTTGTACAGGGTCAATGAGCGCTAAGGCCTGCGGCTGTTGAAAAACTCAGTCTCAGAAAAGTGCTCAGAAAAATTTTGCGTCAGGAAAGCCTACGGACGACGATCGCACCTCGGGTAGACATTTTCTATCCCGACAATTTTGGCGATTTTGCGTAAAAAGGACTTTTTCAACAGCCACGGCTGATTACAATAATGGACGTGGATTCGAGCGGCAAATGATGGATACCACCTCATACGGGGTCAGGTCCGCCGAGGCGCGTTCGATCTTTTGCGATCAGTCGGCGGGCTACGTGCGGATTATTGCGAGGTTGGCCAGTGCTAAGTTCACACTTCTCCCCCGGAGCGGCTCCGCAAGTCGGACAACGGACGGCGAGTAACTGTTTTGGGCTGAGTTCCTTTTTCATCGCACGCCCCCATGTACCATGGTCAGCTAGACCAGTTGCGGGAACCCCATCCAGACGGTTTACGCCCTTCTGACAACGGACATAGGCTGATTTTGCAGAAAGGCACTGATCAGTGCGCTATTTATTTGCAAACCGCCGTTGTAGTAGACGAAGCCTTTCTTCTTGAACGCATTCATAAATTTACTTATCCTTGCGCGGGTGGTACCAACCATCTCCGCGAGGGTTGCTTGGCTCACCTTCAGGGGGGTCTCCGGCTTTGATTCCTTGGTTATTTGCCCAAACAACAACAAAACCCGTGCCAGTCGCTTTTCGCTGAAATTGAAGAATTGATCTGCCAGGTCTTCCTCGACACGAATAACTCTGGAAAGCAGATACGAATTAAGCAATGCAGCAAACTGTGGGTCGCGCTTGAGCGTGCGAAGCGACCTCTCCTTCTGCAAGCGAGTGATATTGGAGGGCCCAATTGATCTCGCCGTGTACATCCGCAGCGATTGCCCCCCAAGACAGGCCTCACCAAAAAAGCTACCCCGCACCAGGATGGCGATTATCGCTTTTTTGCGACGCGTAGCGGCCATCGTGAGCTTCACCGTGCCGCTCTGGATGTGGAACACGGCATCGGCTCTGTCCCCTTGCGCGAAAATGATCTCATTGTCTCGGTAGGTCCGAACAGTCATCCCATCCCGGAACTTTTTGCGGAAGACTGTGGAACTGAAACCGAGAGTTTGTTTCGCCATCTGTCTCCGGGCGCACGATCAATTCACGTGAGTGCCATTCTCCCAATAGAGAAAGAACCTAAATCATATGGCTCGAGAATCTCGCTCGGCTGGTCAATATAGGTCATGCACAATTGCACACAGTACCTAAGTGGTTAATCTCGGGCGAAACTGCACACAAGCGAGACTTTGGGTGAAGGCTTGAGGGGCAACTGGCGTAACATCTCTATTCCATTCATTGACTCCAAAAAGGCAAAGAAAAAGCGCCAGTTTGTGCTATCGCTTGAAGCCATCCGTGTCAAAAGGCATTCGGGCTAAGATCGAAGCAACGGAGTTGGATCGTGGGATACTGTTCGAAAACCTAAATACGCACGACCAAGATGACTAATGAGACTTTGAGTTGGCGGAGTCGGATTACGAGTCCCGGATCGTTTTCTCCAGTGGGCAGGGCACGACTCAGTTCCATCTCAGAATTCCTTGAGGCACAAATGAATCGAACAGCGTTCTTCCTGCTCGCATGTTACGTCGGCCTTTGCCTAGCTGCACCCATTGTTGCTCAGGACCAGCCCACGCGCCCGCCCATCACGGGCATCGCGCACGTCCGCATCTATGCCGCCGATCTTCGCAAGTCCACTGATTTTTACAGCCGAATGCTCGGCTTACCGCCACGCAGCGGAGGCTGCACGGGCATGACGCGCCCCTGTTTCATCCTCAGCGATCACCAGCAAGTTCTATTGTCGGAAGCACCTGCTTCTCCCCCGCCCAACCTTGTTTTCGAAATCGCGTTTGCCACACCCGACGTTGGCCGGATGCGCGCCTACCTCCTTGCTCATAATGTCGTGGTTGGCCCCGTCGCCCGGGACATCAACTCGGTCGCGTATTTCTCGCTGCGCGACCCCGAAGGGAATTCCATCGCCTTTGTGCAGCTTCACCCTCTCACTGGGTCCAAAGCCCCCGCCGGAAAGCTCAGCACGCGCATGCTGCACGCTGGCTTCATCGTCAAGGACCGCGCGGCCGAAGATCGTTTCTACAGGGACCTGCTCGGCTTCCGCATGTACTGGCATGGCGGTTTCAAGGACGCCGGTGACGACTGGTGGGAAATTCAGGTCCCCGATGGCACCGACTGGATCGAGTACATGCTCAACATTCCTGCCAAGGCAGACGCCAAGGAGCGCGGAGTGCAAAATCATTTCTCGGTGGGCGTAGACAAAATTCAATCCGCCGCAAGCCAACTGCACCAGAGCGGCTTGGAAAAACTGGATGGACCGGAAATTGGACGCGACGGCAAGTGGAGCATCGATGTCTACGATCCCGACGGCACGCGTGTCGAAGTCATGGAATTCACGCCCGCTAAGGATCCCTGCTGCCATCCCTACACCGCAGATCACCCGAAACCATGACCGGCCTCCGCCGCACAAAGCAAAGATCTGAGAGCGCGGCTTTGACTGACGATCGCGGTAGGGACAGCCGTTGCTGGCTGCCCACCGGGTGGCCGGGGGCGGTCACCCGCGCCCCGGCTCCCACAGAACGTAGCGTGCAGATTTCCCGCACTACGCTCGTCAGAAGTTGCTTCACAGCGCGGCGATAGCTTGCAGCTCCGAGT
>Ga0210396_10000309_pt1 | contig 70173 bp, 56 predicted proteins | sample IncBWH17OmetaG_FD_155466 | JGI IMG/M metagenome (GOLD analysis project Ga0210396, IMG submission 155466) | Forest soil microbial communities from Barre Woods Harvard Forest LTER site, Petersham, Massachusetts, United States - Inc-BW-H-17-O ... | reverse complement strand
AATATTGAAAAGTTCCCCGGCTGGAGCAATCGTGGCCGCCCCCGCCGGGTCCTGCATACATTAGCAGCAACGAAGCCGCGAAGAACGCGAGCAACACTCCAGCCCCAAATCCGCCTGCGGCGTCCGCGCGGCCAGTTCAAGCAAGTAGTTGCCGGAATCAGTCTCCTCTTACGGACGCAAAGAAGATGTCCGAGTCCATCTTCCCGGGCCTGACGCCAGTCCACACAGGAACAAATTCACCGCTCGGTTTTACAGCCATCCCGTTGTAGTCGCCAATGAAGCTGCCTACGCCGAAGAAAGCATTGTCGAAGTTGGAGCCGAAGTCGGACACTTCGAAATCTCGGAAGTGCGCTCCGCCATCGCGGGACAGCGCCAGGAACGTGCGGGCGATCTTATTCCCGGCATCTCTTCTGCGATCAAAAAAGACCACCCCCACCTTCCCGTCTCGGTTGACGGCTACCCACGGGTACCACTGGTCTTTGTTATTACCTGGCCTGTCCTGGTTGACCCGAATCAGATTGCTCCAGGTGACTCCACCGTTGGTCGACTTGCTGAGAAGTACGTTGACGTCGGTCGTAAGCCCGCTCGGACAGGCATAACTGGTCGGATCGACAAACGTAGGGAATGGGAACTGACCCGCCTGCTGGCGATCATCTGCGATGACGGCATACAGAACGCCACCCGGTCCAGCCGCGATGTTACCGACCGAGTTCACGCGAAAGTTGCTATTGCACAGCGTCTGCCGTCCGTCCGAGTTGATGGGATAGTCGTTCGGCCCGTCAAACACGTCGGCAACCTTAAACGGACCCTGGACCACAAAGGTGTCGGGATTGACGCGTACGATAAGGTACTGGTCTTCCGGGGCGGAAGCTGTGTTGCCGTTTTCAAAGCCCACCACCAGCGTCCCGTCGGGCAGCACCACTGGGCTGGAGAACTGATCGTTGTTGCAAGCATTCGCAGGCCCGCCCGGCGAAGGCACGGGGCACAGACTGGCGCTGCTCCCGCTGATCTCCACGGGGCCGGAGAACGTGTCCCCATTGTCATCGGAGTAGGCCATCACAATGGGACTTTTCAAGAAGCTACCCGTGTTGACGTCGAACTGAAACAGCGTCCACGTCACGTACACGCGACCGTCGTGCGGGCCGCCGGTATTGTCGACAGCCACGTACTCTTTGTCGTGGACGATGCTGAAGTCATTCGCGTGGGGCCAGTAGGCAACAGTGCGGAGCCCGTTCGGCGGGGCGAGCGGAGGAACAACCGGACGCGTCCAGTTCTTCCCATTGTCCAAGGAACGGTAAAGAAATACGCCGTTCTCACCGAATGTAGCGCTGAAGCCGACTGACGCCATGTAAGCGACTGGAACGTGCGTATCGCGCGTGTACCCGTAAGCCAGTGCTGGATCACCCGTACCAACGGGTGGTTCTGCTATGCCGAAATCGGTGTCGAACAGAAGTGGGAAAGGAGGAAAGTAATTCACCCCTTCCGAGGTATACACGCCCGTTCCGATGGGCGCGCCGATCCCGTAATCATTGGCGCCGATCACCCATTGGCCAGTGAGCGGGTTGATCGCGATTGTGGTTTCATCCTGAGGACGTCCATTCCAGTCAGCATTGGCCTGCCGGGAATGGCCCGACGATTCAGTGGACGCCGGCGAAGATGAGACCGCCGCCGACAATGCTCCTAGGGTCGATGATCTCTCCTGCTGAACCTCATTCCGCTGGAGCTTGCCGAGATCAACCGCCCCCAAATTGTTATGGCGTGCGGCTCCGGAAAACAGGGCTGCCGTGGAAAGCTCAGGCCTCCTGGGGCCATGCTTTGAATTCTGTGCGCTGCCCAGAACGACAACCACCAACTCGAACAACAAAACTGCAACCCCAAATCTTAGTGCGGCCATAAGTCGCCTCCGTTTTGAATTTCGAAAATGCTGTACGTGAGTTCTTTTGCTGGGGTCCTTAGAACCTGTAGGGGCCATCCCTCGGCTTACCGCGCGGTTGGTCCATCCGCCGAAGGCGAGGGAATCCTGCTACTCTGGAATCGGAATGTCAAGCGATTCCATGCAAATGTCGTGAGCCGAAAACCCACACCCATTCTGGCTTTCCGGGGAATCGAGGCCGAACAGCTGTTTCCGTGTGAACTTCCTCTGGAGGACGGCTTACCGAGTGGTGCATCGCCTAAGGTTGTCTTGCCTAGGTTGATGTCCCCCAGATCTTCGCTCGGAAGAGCGAGGTGATGATCCGGATGATTTGGGTGTCAGTTCTGGTGTCAGTTCATTTTGGGATTTCCTGCGTTTCGCTGCATGTCGCTGCACTGAGCGTGATTGCTAAGCCTTTGTGTTTACAAGACAGTGCAAGTTGATGCGCTCAGGTGCGCCGCTAGCGGATGAGATTAAGAGTCAGTTGCTCGCGACGCGGACCGGTCGAAGCAATCGTACCGAATTGCATTAGTGCAACCGGCACTTGCGTGTGCCAAAAGTGTCGTGCGGACAGATTCGCCTCGACAGACTTGGCCTTCAATTCAGCCCATGATCCCAGCCCATGATTGCTCCGGCTTGCACGTATCTGCAGGTACTTGGCAGTCTCCCGCAGACCTATAAGTGGTTGTAGGTTCAGGTTAAACTAGGTCTGAAAAGGCTGGCGTCGGCGGTTCAACTCCGTCCCTGGCCACCATGTTTTTCAATCGTTTAGTAGGCCAGCCATAAGTTTCACACCTGTGATTTCACACCTGTGGTCGCTCAGTTGAGCGCGTTTGACGGCGTCGTCATCGCCGCCAACATTTCATCCTGAGCTGCCAGACGATCCTCGCTCATGCTGTGAGCGTAAATTCCGAGCGTCGTAGAAACGTCGCTGTGGCGGAGCATCTTCTGCACCGTCTTCACGTCTGTCCCTTTCCGAACGAGGAAGGTCGCCAAGCTATGACGCAGGTTGTGAAACCCGAAGCGGACCTTCTCGCCTTCCTTGAGCACGCCTGCCTTCACCGCAGCCGGACGGAGATGATCTTCGACCAGCATGTCGGCGACGCGCGGTTGCTTGCCCTTTAGCCGGGTTGTCGCTAGACAAAATACCTTGCGTCTCGGAAATCAACAACTTGCGAGATTTCCTCAGACTGGCATTCTGCTATGAATTTTCGCTCATGTTCGACCTGCTGCGCCTTTGGTCTGGTTTCCTCCATCGGTTCCTTTGCTCTCGCCAACATTGCCACATTTAAATTGACCTGCTGTTGGTGCGTCCCGGGTGTACTTTGGAAACGTTCGTAGTTTTGGCGAAGCACACGGCTCCGAAAAGGGTACCAGGGTGAACCAAGGTGGCGCGACACGCCGTCCTCAATACTGGTCAACATCGAGCCGATACATTCGAAGAATGCTGTAAACCACCAAAACCAAGAGATTGCAACTGGCCCAAGATCTCCAATGCCATAGGGCGATGGCAGCGAAGTGACGTGCAGCAGTAACCCAGACGCACGATAGTCGGGAGGAAAAGGCACCCGGCTGATACTCTCGCCCCTCATGATTCCGCCCTCCAAGAAATTGCCGGTGAACCTCAAATCTGCTTGGCGCGGTTACGTTGAACAGTCGAAGAATCCAGAAGCCCCAACCCAATCGAACTCTCGTTGAAACGCTGGAATTACCACGACTGAATTCTCGACAAACTGTCCTTTTGAGGTGTGAACAAAGCCTTCGATTTTGTGATACCCAGGCAGTAGCGACATCAGCCGTGGTTTGCTATCGAAGGAGCGCGAAAATTGTTGTGATGCCGTGCTGAACGAGTTCGAGAAGAATACAATCTACATCCATCGGATGCAATTATGGTTGGCAATTGCATTGCCGGCCTATGCTGATCTTGAACGGCAGTGCTCAATGACGGAATTAGCGATAGAGCAGAATCCGACGAATGGTTTCACGGCACCGTCTGAGGAGGGCGAAGTTCGAGCGGGAAATCCGCTGCCGATTGGGGGAGCACATCAATACGGAGACGGAGTCAATTTCGTTTTGTTCAGCCGTCACGCGACCCGTATTCGCCTGGAGTTCTATAGAAATGCTAGCGACTCTTCTCCGACCAAGATCATTGATCTGGATCCCGCGCGTCATCGGACCGGTGACGTGTGGCATGTGTGGGTGCGAGGCATCCCCTCGGGTCAACTCTACGGCTACCGCATTGAAGGACCTTATCAACCGGAAGAAGGCCATCGCTTCAACCCACACAAGTTGCTTCTGGATCCCTTTGCAAGCGCACTTGCTTGCGTCGAAGATTGGGATTTTTCAGCCGCCCGTGGGTACGATTCGTCAAGCAGCCTAACTGACTTAAGCATTTCAACTCTTGATAATGCGGGCACCACGCCGAAATGCATCTTTACCAACGACCATTTCGACTGGGAGATGGATTCGCCTCCGAAGCATTCCGCCTCCGATACGGTCATCTACGAGACGCACGTTCGCGGTCTCACAATCCATCCAAGTTCGGGGGTGGCGCATCCCGGCACGTTCACCGGCTTGACCGAAAAAATCCCTTACCTCCAGGACCTGGGAGTGACTGCCATTGAGTTGATGCCGGTTCTCGAATTTAACGAAAATGAATCGCTCCGGCTCAATCCAGTAACAGGAGAGAAACTCAAGAACTACTGGGGCTACAACCCCGTGGCCTCCTTTGCTCCGAAGGAATCCTACGGCATTGACGGATCGCACCGGCGGCAGACCGTGGAATTCCGAGAGATGGTCAAGGCCTTTCACCGCGCCGGCATCGAAGTGATCCTGGATATCGTGTTGAACCATACTGCCGAGGGAAATGAAAAGGGACCCACGATCTCCCTGCGCGGCATTGAGAACTCGATCTTCTATATGTTGCAAGAGAACGGTCGCCGCTACTACAAGGACTTTACCGGCGTCGGCAATACGCTCAACGCAAACCATCCCATCGTGAGACAGTTCGTCATGCTTGTCCTCCGCTACTGGGTCATGCACATGCACGTTGACGGTTTTCGCTTCGACCTCGCCTCCGTCCTAGGTCGAGATGAGCATGGGAACATCCTCCGCAACGCTCCGCTTCTCGAAGACATTGCCGAGGATCCCATCTTACGTGACGTAAAGCTTATCGCGGAAGCCTGGGACGCAGGCGGCGCCTATCAGGTGGGAAGTTTTTCCACGCAGCGCTGGACGGAATGGAATGGCCGTTTCCGTGACGATGTGCGGCGCTTCTGGATCGGCGACGCGGGCATGATGGGATCGTTCGCCAGTCGTATCTGTGGAAGCTCGGATTTATACCAAGCCTCCGGCAAAGGACCTGGCAGCAGCCTAAACTTCGTAACTTCTCATGACGGGTTCACACTGAACGATTTGGTCAGCTACAAGCAGAAGCACAATGACGAAAATGGCGAGTACGGCCGCGATGGAAGCGATGCCAACTACAGCGACAATTGCGGGGCGGAAGGGCCGAGCGACGATGCCGTTGTCGAGGGGATGCGGAACCGCTTGATCAAAACGTTCCTCTTGACCTTGTTTATCTCACGAGGAGTCCCCATGTTGCTCGGCGGAGACGAATTTCGTCGAACTCAGCGTGGCAACAATAATGCGTACTGCCAGGATAACGCGGTGAGCTGGTTTGACTGGAGCCTGGTGGAAAAGCACAAAGAGATTCGGCGCTTCACTCGAGGAATGATCGCCTTCCGCCGAACCCATTCTGTACTGCGAAGAGAGGTTTTCTACACCGACGCCGACATAAAATGGTTCGCGCCAAACGGTGCCACTCCCGACTGGATGGACCAGCGGCAGAAATCCTTTGCCTGTCTGATTCTGGGAAATGGAGAACCCGACTTGCTCCTCATGTTTAACGCCGACACCAGATCAGTTGATTTTTCCATTCCCGCGTTGCCGGCGAGTAAGATCTGGCGCTTGGCGGTGGATACTTCCCGCACTGCCCCTGACGATCTTTACGAAAACTGGGAGTGAGCCCTCCATGCAAGGGCAAATCAGTTTTCGGGTTGAACCTCGATCGAGCGCAATTCTCTTGACGGATGGATGGCGAGCATGAAAATTCAGCGGCTCGCGTTTTGATCTGCCCGTACATGTTCGCGTCATAGTAAGAGAGGAGTTCTGCATGGCTTCCCGGCCGCAAGCAGAAATCCCTGGTGAGGTGGCAAGTGAAAATCAGTTCTGCTGCGGGGAAGCCCGCTGATCCCTCGATCTTGGTGAATGTTCCGAAACTCCTTACTGCCTACTACGAGTTGCGGCCCGATCCGAGTGATCCGAGACAGCGGGTTGTCTTCGGTACATCCGGCCATCGCGGATCTGCTATGGACGCGGCGTTTAACGAGTGGCACATCCTGGCAATCACTCAGGCGATTTGTGACTACCGCAAAGTCCAGAACATTGACGGTCCGCTTTTCCTTGGGATGGATACCCATGCCCTGTCCGAGCCCGCATTTGCGAGCGCGCTGGGAGTGCTTGCGGCAAACAACGTCGAAGTAATGCTCTCCGAAGGCACCCCCTACACTCCAACCCCTGCCGTCTCCCATGCGATCCTGCTTTACAACCACGCACGAAAGACGGGGCTCGCCGACGGTATCGTAATCACGCCGTCTCACAATCCTCCCGACGACGGAGGCTTCAAATACGATCCTCCGCATGGGGGACCCGCCGATTCCAGCGTAACTTCCTCGATTGAATCGAAAGCCAATGAATTTCTGCGAGGGGCGCTGGGGGGCGTCAAGAGAATCTACTTCGAGAAAGCGTTGCATGCCTCGACGACGCACAAACACGACTTTTTAACCGCCTATGTCGGCGATCTCAATAGCGTTGTCGATATGACGGCGATCCGCGACGCCAAGATCAGGCTTGGAGTGGACCCTCTCGGAGGCGCGGGCATCGACTATTGGCCGAGGATTGCCGAGCAGTATGGTCTTGACCTCACGATCGTCAACAAATCTGTTGATCCTACGTTTCGCTTCATGACTGTCGATTGGGATGGCAAGATTCGCATGGATCCTTCCTCGCCCTATGCCATGCAGAGACTTATCGCGCTAAAGGACAAATTCGATATTGCGTTTGCTAGCGATACGGACCACGACCGCCACGGCATTGTCACCAAGGGAAGTGGGTTGCTGCCCCCGAATCACTACCTTTCGGCGTGCGTGCACTACTTATTTTCGAATCGGAAGACCTGGCGCGAGGAAGTTGCCGTTGGGAAAACCGTAGTGAGCAGCAGCATGATCGATCGTGTCAGCGTGCGCCTGGGTCGGCATCTTTATGAGGTACCGGTGGGCTTTAAATGGTTTGTCGAAGGCTTGCTCGCTGGCCGCTTGGGTTTCGGAGGCGAGGAAAGCGCTGGTTCTTCCTTCCTCCGGCGCGACGGCAACGTGTGGACCACAGACAAGGACGGAATTGTTCCTTGTTTGCTCGCGGCAGAAATTACGGCGCGCGTGGGAAAGGATCCCGGTGAAATTTATCAGGATCTCACCCGCGAGCTGGGAGATCCCGTCTACGAACGCATCGATGCTCCCGCTACGCCCGAACAAAAAGCCGCTCTTGCAAGATTGTCCCCATCCGACATTCACGCTACCGAAGTTGCTGGGCAGCCGATCCAGAAGATTCTGACCACCGCTCCGGGAGACGGCAATCCAATTGGAGGAATCAAAGTGATTGCCAAGGATGGCTGGTTTGCAGCACGGCCTTCCGGCACGGAGGAAATCTACAAGATTTACGCCGAGAGTTTCTTGAGCCAGGACCATCTACGACAAATCCAAGAAGAAGCCCAGACCATTGTCTCGGAAACGCTTGCCCGCAGTACCCAAGCGGCCTAGGCCGATAAGCCATGAGAAGGAGTTTTTTATGAGTACTCCAGCATATGTTGATCGTCCCCCCGATACAGCCATTTCGGATGCTCTTACCGACCTGGCTTTGGACCTTAGATGGTCCTTCAATCACTCCGCGGATCAGCTTTGGGAGCAACTCGATGCCGAACTCTGGGAACATACGCATAATCCGTGGGTTGTGCTGCAAACCGTATCTCGAGAAAAACTGCAAAGTGTTGCTGCCGATCCGAGATTTCAAAAACTGTTGACTGATCTCCACCGCGAGAAAACACTTGCTGAAGAATCGGAAGCGTGGTTTCAAAAGGCGCACCCACGTTCGGGTGTGTCGACGATTGCGTATTTCTCGATGGAATTTATGTTGAGCGAAGCGCTACCGATTTATTCGGGTGGGCTCGGAAACGTTGCCGGCGATCAACTCAAAGCAGCAAGTAACCTGGGCGTCCCTGTGACCGGAATCGGTCTGCTCTACCAACAAGGCTATTTTCGGCAGGAAATTGATGCGCAAGGCCACCAGCAGGCTTTATACCCATTCAACGATCCCGGCCAGTTGCCGATCAGACCGGTGCGGGAGCCAAATGGCGAATGGCTGCGCCTAGCCATTGCTATGCCTGGCTTTAAGTTGTGGATCCGTGTTTGGCAGGTGCAAGTGGGTAGGGCGAGATTGTATTTGCTCGATACCAACGACCCCGCGAACCTCCCGGCATTCCGCGGCGTTACTACCGAACTCTACGGCGGCGGTCCGGAGTTGCGGTTGAAACAGGAGTTGGTCCTTGGTATTGCAGGCTGGCGACTCTTGCGGGCGCTCGGACTGCAGCCCGAGGTTTGCCATCTTAATGAAGGTCACGCCGCGTTTGCGGTGCTGGAACGGGCACGTTCATACATGGAAGATAACGGTCAGCCATTCGATGTCGCGCTTACCGTCACTCGTGCCGGCAACCTTTTTACAACCCATACTCCCGTAGAGGCAGGCTTTGACCGCTTCGCTCCCAGTCTGATCGAGAGATACCTCAGGAAGTACGCTGAGGAGAAACTGTCGATTTCGCTCGAGCAGCTTCTGGCACTGGGTCGGCGGGATCGGCAAGACTCGTCTGAACCGTTCAATATGGCCTACCTGGCCATCCGCGGGAGCGGTGCGGTCAACGGCGTCAGCCGATTGCACGGTCAAGTCAGTCGACGACTTTTCCAGGGTCTGTTTCCGCGGTGGCCGGAAAGCGAAGTGCCGGTGTCATCCGTGACCAACGGAGTGCACACGCCTACCTGGGACTCAGCCGAAGCCGACCGCTTATGGGAATCAACGTGCAGCAAAAACCGTTGGCACGGAACTTTGGCAAACATGGCGAAGGGTGTCAGCGCCGTGAGCGACTCCGACCTTTGGCAACTCCGCGCGGATAGCCGCAAGACGCTCGTTGACTATGTCCGCAGACTTTACGTTCGCCAATTAGCAGGTCGGGGAGCATCGTCGGAAGATCTGGCGCAGGCCAAACTGATACTCGATAACAATAGTTTGACTCTGGGATTCGCCCGCCGCTTTGCGACATACAAGCGCCCCAACCTTCTCCTGCATGATCCGGCGCGGTTCCTCAACATCCTCATTAATCGAGAGCGCCCCGTCCAAATCGTGCTTGCAGGCAAGGCACATCCCCAAGATGCCGAGGGGCAAGACATGATCCGGCAGTGGGTTGAGTTTGCCCGCCGCCCGGAAGCTCGATCCCGGGTGGTTTTCCTTTCCGATTACGACGTGCTTATGGCGGAGCATCTAGTTCAGGGCGTGGACGTTTGGGTGAACACTCCGCGACGCCCTTGGGAAGCTAGCGGCACCAGCGGTATGAAGGTGCTGGTGAACGGCGGCTTGAATCTTTCTGAACTGGATGGCTGGTGGGCGGAGGCGTACTCCCCGGAGGTTGGCTGGGCCATCGGGGATGGGCGGGAACATGGGGATGACCCTTCTTGGGACGCAACCGAAGCCGAAACTCTGTATGCCTTGCTTGAGAGGGATGTTATTCCAGAGTTCTATGACCGCGATGAGCGTGGAATTCCGCGCCGCTGGGTTGCTCGCATGCGCGAAAGCATGGCTCGTTTGACTCCGACCTTTTCGACAAATCGGGTAGTTCGACAATATACCGATGAACACTATCTCTCCGCGGCAGCTGCTTTTCGCGGGCGCGCCGAGAATGGAGGTTCACTGGGAGCCGATTTGGTGGCCTGGCAGGCCGAACTCGCGAAACACTGGTCAGCTCTGCGATTCGGTTCCGCAACCGTTCAACAACAGGGCGAGCAATATCTCTTTGAGGTTCAGGTCTTTCTTGACGATATTAACCCCGATGCTGTAAGGGTCGAACTTTACGCTGAGGCACAGAAAGACGCTGCCCCAATCACGCAACTCATGAATCGTCGCGAAGTCCTGGTTCGCGCGGCAAGTGGGTTCACATACACTGCAATTGTTCCCACGACTCGGCCGGCTGCTGACTACACACCGCGCCTCGTTCCGCAGCACATGGGAGCGTTCGTGCCGTTGGAGGCGCCTTTTATTCTGTGGCACGACGCACCCTCTTGGCGATGACCGAAAATGTCCTTAGGATTCTGGAATCGAAAGAAGAAATTCGTTGTGCTACATCGGAGTTGGAGTGAGTGGAGAATCTTGAGAACGATCTCGGAGGACACTGCTTTCGCGGCGGTCGTACAAAAGATCGGATAACGGGTGCGAACTGGGACCAGTGCCGCTGACTCAGAATTCGAGGAACCCATCCAATGCCCGATAAATTTGGAGAGTTGGATAAGCAACAACCGCTCGAGCTCACCACTGATTTTCTAGGTGAGGATAGGCATGAGTTCGTGTCAAAAGTGGCTTACAAGCTTTGGGAAGAAAGGGGTCGCCCCTTCGGTTCGCCTGATGTCGACTGGTTCGCAGCGGAACGAGCTGTGTACTCGTCGTTGGTAACGTCGGGCTTGGTTGCTCCGTCAGCGAATGACCTGCAGCATATAAGAGAAAAGATTTACCGGTAGCAAAATTTGCCGTGAGTCTTTGTTCGTTGGTTTCCATGGAGACGCAAAGCAAGGCTTGCCGGGTGGATGCCATGCCATGCCACCGTCGCGGAAAGAAATGTCGATTCCCGAGGGCCATGCGTGATCGCCAATAATAAGGACCCGCACCTCGCCCAGGAGTTTCGCCTCATGATCGATCGGCCCACCGCTTCTCCTACTCTTGCAGCCTAAGAGCAGCAAATGGGACTCGTGCGGACCCTCATTGATCGCGACCAAGAGTACACGGGACCTTCGCTCCCACAAGGATTGCGAGAGCTATACGATGGCGATCTGCAATTTCGTACACCACCCGTTCAGCGCCCCTTTGTCGTTGGAAATTTTGTTTCCACTATTGACGGGGTCGTCAGCTACAAGATTAAGGGACATGCTGGCGGGTCGACCATCAGTGGTTCTGACCCAGTGGACCGCTTCATCATGGGCCTGTTGCGTGCCTCTGCTGATGCCGTCATTGTCGGCGCTCGTACGGTCCATGACGTAAGCCCGGAAGGGCTTTGGATTCCCGAATACATCTACCCCGATGCGAAGCATTTGTACGCGGAATATCGGGTAAAGGCACTGCATAAACCGGAATACCCGCTCGTTGTGATCGTTAGTGGCAGCGGCAAGCTGGAGTTGGAGAGAGCAGTCTTCCGAACGCCTGGCATGCGCACGGTAGTGATTACGACGCCTGCTGGAAGGGATGAACTCGCGAGGGCAGGCGCGACGAAATTAGACTCTGTCCAGATACATGCTCTCGATGCGAGTGGTGGCAGCATCGCTCCGCTGGCGATCCTGCGATTGCTGTACTTGCAGTTTGGAGTACGAATGCTTCTCCACGAAGGCGGGCCCACACTGTTTGGACAATTTCTAGCGGCAGAAGCTGTAGACGAACTGTTTATGACGCTATCCCCGCAAATCGCCGGCCGCCAGGCGGATGCAGTTCGACCCGCGCTTGTACGAGGGGTGGAGTTTGTGCCGGATTGTGCGCCTTGGTTTCAACTGCTCAGTGTGAAGCAAAACGCTGACCATTTGTACCTACGCTACCGGCGTACCACGAGACACCCGTCGGTGGGAGGCGACTTCGATGGAAGAGGCCGTCGACGCCCCTCTCAAAAGAGGAGCGGCTGAATTTCCCGCGACTCCTTAAGAAACTGGGACGGGTCCGAAAGATAAATGACGCAACGCTGCAGTTCTACAAAATCGAATTCCGTGATCCGCACGTCCTCGGTCACGGTCAGCGCCCATTCTGGTGGGCGTTGGCGGTCAACGCTCCTTGTGAGCACTTTGAGTACTCCAGAATGACTTGATTCCCAGAAGAGGTGAGTCAACACAATTGACCCCTTCACCTTCCCTGGAGGAGAATAGTGGTCCTCGGTCAGTGCTGGGGTCTCAGCATCATCCCTGAAGGACGTTTCAGTCGAGGCCGCTGCCCCAGTAGGATTCCGCCATGCAACCGGGCCTGAGACGGGAACCGTGGATAACCACATACTTAGACGGGGGCAAGAACTGGAGACGGATCCAGCACATCCAATCCATTATCGAACCGTTGCAAATGGACTAGACGTTTGTACCGCAGCCTTGGAGGCTGGTTTCGCGCCGAAAGGCCATTCATGAGCGGCGAAAACGGCATGGACTTGTTTTGAGTCCTTATGTGAGGCTTCTCATCAAATCGTTGCTGAAAAGGTTCTTCTACAAGGTGTGCTCTCGATCCTTATCGACCGATGTCATAGCCTTAAATTGACGCGGTGAGGCCCGCCACGAAACATTGCATTGGCCGGCTGAAGCACGAGAGGTCACTCCTTTTACAGCGGCGAGCAGGCCGCCGGAGATCAACATGATCAATGTCTCGAAACGCACACTTTTAATTGGCGGGCTCTTTTGCTTGATCGTGATTGGGCTGATCATCGGAGCTGTTCGTCCATTCAAGCATGCTCTGGGCGCGCCGCCGGGCACCACGCCGGATGTCGAGGTGGTCAAGGTTCAGCAAGAAGATGTTCCGATTTACCACGAATGGATCGGCACCTTCGACGGACTAGTCAACGCCGACGTTAGAGCGCAAGTCACAGGATACCTATCAAAGCAAGGTTACCAGGAGGGCGCGTTCGTCAAACAAGGTCAGCTTCTTTTTCAGGTTGACCCACGTCCGTTTCAGGCTGCGCTTGACCAAGCCCAAGGCCAACTGGCGCAAGCCAAGGCCGCACTGGCTAATGCCCAGGCGGTGCAAGGCCGAACTCAACTTGATGTGACACGTTACACGCCTTTGGCAATGGAGCAGGCGGCCAGCCAGCAGGATCTCGACAATGCCGTGCAGAACAACCTAGCAGCAATTGCTACTGTGGAAACGGCGAAGGCGCAAATCAAGACTTACGAGGCCGCCGTTGAAACCGCGAACATCAATCTAGGGTTCACGCGCCTTGTTGCCCCCATCGATGGCATCGCGGGACAAGCCCAGCTCCAAGTGGGCGCCCTGGTGACGCCAAACAGCGGAATAGTAACGTCTGTTTCGACCGTCGACCCAATCAAAGTTTATTTCACCGTCGGCGAACCTCAATACCTCGCATGGCGAAAACGCTTCCCCACGGAAACCAGTAGCGAGGCGGCGGGCAAATCTCTGCACCTCCAGCTGATTTTGGCGGACGGCTCAACCTATCCCCACGAGGGCAGCTTCTACTTTGCCGATCGCCAAGTCAATGAGAGCACGGGTGCAATTCGGATCGCAGGACTGTTTCCCAATCCCGGAAGCGTTCTGCGACCGGGAGGCTATGCCAAGGTACGCGCAGTGATCTCCACCCAACATGACGCGCTCCTTGTTCCCCAACGTGCGGTTTCAGAGCTCCAAGGCGGCTACCAGGTTGCGGTGGTAGATAGCAACAACAAAGTCAGCATTCGATCGGTAACTGTCGGCGACCGCGTCGGCACGCGATGGATTATTGCGGACGGGCTGAATCGCGGAGAACAAGTCGTCGCCGAAGGAGTTCAGAAAGTGCGAACCGGTGCGCAAGTGAACTCCAAGACCTTCGGCACGGACGCCAAGGACAAATAATGCGATGTCGAAGTTCTTCATAAACCGGCCCATCGTCGCGATAGTGATTTCCATCATTTTGGTGCTGGTGGGGACACTCACCATCCTGACTTTGCCGGTTGCGCAGTTTCCCAACATCACTCCGCCGGAAATCCAAGTCCTGGCCACGTACGTCGGCGCGGACGCGCAGACACTGGAGCAGGCGGTTGCCACGCCCATTGAGCAGCAGATGAATGGGGTGGACAACATGAACTACATGTACTCGCTGAACGCTACCGGGAACTCGAATACCACTCTGATCGTGGACTTTGACGTAAAAACCGATCCGAATACAGACTTCATTTTGACGCAAGCGCGCGAGACTCAGGCCGCTTCTCAGCTTCCTCCCGATGTCACTAATTATGGAGTCACGGTTCGAAAGTCGGTCACCGCGCCGCTCATGCTGTTCGCGCTTTACTCGCCGCGTGGAACCTATGATGCCGGGTTTCTGGCGAATTACGCATTCATCAATCTCGTCGATCCGATCACGCGCTCACAGGGCATTGGAAACGTGCAGGTGTTCGGTGCGGGGCAGTACGCGATGCGGCTCTGGGTACGACCCGACCAGCTAGCCAAGCTCGGCATCACCGTACCGGAAATCGTCAGCGCCATTCAGGCACAAAACACTGTGAACCCGGCGGGCAAGGCGGGTGGTGAGCCTGCACCGAAAGGACAGGAATTTACCTACACAGTTCTCGCGCAGGGGCGTCTCCTGTCGCCGGAAGAATTTGGCAGCATTGTTGTTCGCGAAACCCCCGATGGCGGGATAGTCCGGGTCCGCGATGTGGCTCGAATCGAGCTCGGATCACAGGACTACAGCATTGCTGGCCGTTTTAATGGGAAGCCGAGTGCCGTTGTTGCCGTATACCAGTTGCCGGGCTCAAACGCAGTCGAGGCCGCCAATGGGGTCAAGAAGTTGATGGCGCAAATGAAGCAGAGCTTTCCGGAAGACGTCGACTATGCCATTGCGCTGGATACCACACGCGCGGTCACGCAGGGCATGAAGGAAATTGTTGAAACTCTGTTGATCGCCCTCGCGCTCGTAATTCTCGTTGTCTACCTGTTCTTACAAGGGTGGCGTGCAACCCTGATTCCTCTCCTTGCCGTTCCTGTTTCTCTTGTGGGGACATTCGTACTGTTCCCGCTGTTTGGTTTTTCCCTTAATACGCTTTCTCTCTTTGGTCTGGTGTTGGCGATTGGGCTGGTGGTCGACGACGCCATTGTTGTGGTCGAAGGCGTTGAGCGACACATCGAGGAGGGCATGACGCCAAAGGCCGCCGCTCTGAAAGCAATGGAAGAACTATCCGGCCCAGTGGTAGGTATCGCTCTGGTTCTCTCCGCCGTGTTCGTGCCTACGGCCTTTATTCCGGGTATCACCGGCAGGCTCTATCAGCAGTTCGCGGTCACGATTGCGATCAGCGTGCTTCTGTCGGCATTCAACGCTCTTACGCTAAGTCCTGCGCTGGCTGCGCTGCTACTTCGTCCGCGACAGCCCAGTCGCGGACTGTTGAGGAGATTCTTCGATTGGTTCAACCAGGTGTTCGAGCGGGCGACAAATCAGTACGTTCGTTGGAGTGGAGTGCTGCTCCAGAAAACTTTCGTCATGATTGTGCTGCTCGCTGGTTTCAGCATTGCGGCAGGATTTTTCGCCAATCGGGTGCCCTCAAGTTTTCTGCCGGACGAGGACCAAGGTTACGCCTACATCAATCTGCAACTGCCAAACGCAGCTTCATTGGAACGCACCACGCGAGTCGCAGCCGACGTCGAGAACATTCTAAGGAATACTCCAGGAGTTCAATACTCGACCAGCGTCGTGGGTTTCAGTTTGCTCAGTTTTGTCCGCACCAGTTACAACGCATTCTTCTTTGTGACCTTCAAACCCTGGGACGATCGAAAGACCAGAGCCGAACAATTTCAAGCGATCAAAGCGCATCTCAACCAGCAATTGAGTAAATTGCCCGCGGCAATTGCTTTCAGCTTCTCCCCGCCCGCGATTCCGGGGGTCGGTACGTCGGGTGGATTCACATTTGTACTCGAGGACCGCGCCGGCAACGACGTTCAGTTCCTCACAAAAAATCTCGCTACCTTCCTCGACACTGCGCGCAAGCGGCCGGAAATTGCCGGATTGAGCACGACTTTTCTGCCCAGCGTCCCGCAACAATTTGTCGAGGTTGACCGCGACAAGGTGTTGAAGCAAGGTGTGAACCTGAACGATGTCTACCGTACGATTCAGGCCTTCATGGGCGGCTATTTCATCAATTATTTCAACCGCTTCGGTCGCCAGTGGCAGGTGTACATCGAGGCCGAGGGTGAGGATCGCGCCAAAGCAGAGAACGTCGGGCAATTCTATGTCCGGAATAACAAGGGAGAGAACGTTCCTTTGTCCACCCTTACCGCCGTGAAGCCGCGCTTCGGCCCCGAATTTACGATGCGCTTTAACGAGTATCGTTCGGCGCAGATTAACGGCAGTGCGGCGCCCGGCTATAGCGCGGATCAGGCCAGCGCCGCTCTCGAAGACGTCTTCAGACAAACCATGCCGCGGGAGATGGGCTTCGACTACTCCGGGATGTCGTTTCAGGAGCAGAAGGCTCGGCAAGGTGTGCCACCGTCCGCGATTTTCGGGCTTTCGTTGCTGTTCGTCTTCTTGATTCTAGCCGCACTCTACGAAAGCTGGTCGTTGCCTTTCAGCGTGCTCCTCAGTACGCCCGTAGCGATCTTTGGAGCTTTTTTCATTCTGTGGCTTCGCCGCGTAATCCTAAGCGCGTTCCTGCCTCCTTTCATGGTTCAAATCGAGAGTGACGTTTACTCGCAGATCGGTCTAATCATGCTGATCGGGCTCGCGGCCAAAAACGCGATTCTGATCGTGGAATTCGCCAAGGATCAGTATGAGCACGGGAAATCGCTCTCGGAAGCTGCGCTTGAAGGCGCGAAGCTTCGCCTGCGGCCCATCCTGATGACTTCATTCGCGTTCATTCTTGGCTGTGTTCCGCTATGGATTGCAAGCGGCGCTGGTTCGGTGGCGCGCCAGATCATGGGAACCACAGTCATCGGTGGAATGATCGCCGCCAGCGCGATCGGAATCTTCTTCGTGCCGGCCATTTTTTATGTGGTGGAAAAATGGTCTGGGGCCGGCAAGGAACCCGCTTCTGGGATGTTGCCGGCAACGCCCAGCCCAGCGCCCGGAGATTGAGATGTGCGTTAGCACGAGGGGTGAGAAAAACAGGTGGAGCTGCGCAACATGAAGCTCACAAACTTGCTGATTGTGGCCTTGATCTGTGGCATGTTCGCCGGTTGCAAGGTCGGCCCCAATTACCATCGGCCGTTGGTTCAGACTCCGACCACGTATCGTGATCTGCACGCAAATCCCCAGCTTCAGGCTCAGGCCGCCTCTTATGCCGATTTACCGTGGTGGCAGGTCTTCCAGGATCCGAAGTTGCAAGAGCTCATTCGGACCGCGCTCAAGCAAAACTACGATTTGCAAATTGCAACCGAACGCATCAACGCCGCTCGAGCTCAGCTGGCAATCACACGCTCGAACCTGTTTCCTCAGGTCCAAGGCAACGGCAATTTCGCGGGGGGAAAAGAGTCTAACGTTCAGAGCAAGTTCAACTTCCTGACTCTATCGGCTGATGCCGCCTTCCAGGTGGATTTGTTCGGCCGCCTGCGTCGGGCGACGGAAGCGGCGCGCGCCCAGCTCCTCGCGACCGATGCCGCAAGGCAAACCGTTATATTGACACTCGTCAGCGACGTCGCAAGCGACTACTTCGCACTCCTGCAACTTGATTTGCAACTTCAAATCACGAACGAGACGGTAAAGACACAAGTCGATTCGGTCAAACTCACTACGCTGCGCCTTCAGCATGGTGTGGCCACGAAGCTGGATGTTCTCCAGGCTCAGCAGGTCCTCGACACCGCGAATGCGCAGGTTCCTGACTTGGAGCGGCAAATCGCGCAAGAGGAAAACGCCATCAGTATTCTGCTGGGCAATTACCCGCAGGATGTGCCGCGGGGGCTTCCTCTGATCGAGCAACCACTCCCGCCAGAGGTGCCGCCCGGACTGCCTTCCACAATCATAGAGCGCCGGCCCGACATTCGCGAGGCCGAACAGAACTTGATTGCCGCAAACGCCGAAATTGGAGTTGCCAAAGCGCAGTTCTTTCCGCAAATCGCGCTGACCGGTTCCGGCGGTGGAGCCTTTGGTAGAAGCAGCGTCTTCTCGAGCTTGATGAGCTCGCAGGTCGGAATCTGGTCTTATGGCGCTCAGGTGAGCCAGCCAATTTTCACGGGGGGCGCGTTGAAGGGCAATCTCCATCTGGCTGAATCGCAGGACCGGCAGGCTCTCGTCGCTTACCGCCAAACCATTCAGCGCGCTTTCGGGGATGTTTCCGATGCATTAATCGGCTATCAGAAACTCCACCAAGTCCGGGTCGCGCAGGAGACAACAGTCAAGGACCTCCAGGATACAGTCGGTACGTCCCTCATCCGCTATCGCGGCGGCATTACTACCTACCTCGAAGTATTAGACGGCCAACGATCACTTTATTCGGCAGAGCTCACGCTTGCGCAGGCGCGAGGCAACGAGTATCAGAGCCTCGTGCAACTTTATAGGGCGCTTGGAGGGGGCTGGCGGCCATAGTCATGGCATCGGGCTACCGCTTGCAATAAGATCAACCCAAGGCGCACCCAATCGATTGTTGAATTGCCTTGAACGGCAGCAAGCTGCGTGAGTCGAAAGCGCCTATATCCACGCGGATATGTCTCCTCTTGAGCATCCAATAGAACCCCCATTGCCTTCTTGTCACTTTTCTGCAATCTTGTTCCAATCTTGCCGTTGGTGGCCAGACGCCCCCATAGGGCAGTTATTCTCGGTGGAGGGTCAGGAGGTCGTAGAGAAACCCGGAGCGAGGTATCAGTTGCGAGGCCCGATTCCGCGATAACTCGGGAGACTTAACCGCAGGCTCAAGCCAGATACGGACTTGATGGAACTAACTGGCCTGGGTTGACGCCGAGTCGATCTGGCACATGTGCGGGGATGCCGGTCGTTTGCGGTGACGCATTCGTCGGTCCTTCATCGACTGAAGCGGGCTAACAAGCCAACGGATGCGTAGCATCCACGCTGCCTCGGCTTCTATGTCAGCAAACGCAGGCCAGCTCACAAACATCAAGCACCGATCCATCTCGCACCGCAAGGATTTTGAAGACCGACAAGATGGATTCCGCCCCACACCTTCGCGCCCAATGGTCTCAGGATCGTTGACGAGGGCCCAGGGTGATGAATCGCATCAAAAAGGAACGGCCAGAGAGTCCGTCCAAGAGAGTGCACCAGAATCGGTACGAGCGAGCCGAAGTCCCTCATCGGAAGCCGAAGCTTGCCTGGAGGCTGCAGCCGATTACGCGCGAATCACCGGCAATCCGCGAGAACCAAATCCTTGTCTCGTGCCTTCTTGAATGTCCTCACTCCGTCGGGCAAACCGCGCCCATTCTGGTTTCCGTCAGGCGAATTTCGGACACCGATAGATCCAGATGGCCGGATGTTTCCAAATGGGCGATGGTCGGGGTTTTCCTTAGGTCCTGCGCGGAAAAGCAAGACAGCGGCAGGGCTAGGGTGGCATAGGTGCCGGCGGGAAGTGCCTTCAATTCAGCGGTCACGGGCACCGAAGCAGAACCGACGCCCAGCCGCACCTCACTGTCCGGAGCCCTATTGACCCGTACCGTGAGGCTGAGCATCATCGCGCCGTTAGCCTCGCGGCTGATGTCGCTTGGGCTGTCACCGCCCATCTGCAGCCATCCTTTCGCTTTGCCGTTCCACACCACATGCAGTGCGCCGTCGGCCTGCGATTCCACCATCAGGCCGGCCGAGTCGAGCGCGGTGCGCGTCCCGGCATAGTCCATGAATGGGCCGTTACTGTCACCAATGGAGAGTCTGTAGCCGTTCCACGCACTGCCCTTGGCGTAGTAGACGTTCTTCTCGCCGTATTTGGTCGTGCTGGCTACTTCGGGCAAGGGCGGCATTTGCGCAGGGGCGGCATAACTGAGCCCGAAACCGTAGGCGAACTGCGGATCATACGTCGCATCCCCAACATTTAACGGTGTCTGATCGGGATCCTTGGGCCATGAGAAGCTGAGCTTGGCGGTAAAGTCGTACTTGCCCGTTAGCACGTCGGCGACGCCTTCGCCTTCCGAACCCGGGAGCCACGCCTCGACAAAAGCATCGGCGGCGTTGATCTGCGGATTGACATAGAGCGGGCGGCCCGACAGTATGACGGCGACCACCGGAACGCCCTGCGCTTTTAGTTTCCTTATCAGTTCCAGAGACTCTACATTGTCGTGATGTAGCGCCACGTCCCTCTGATCGCCCATGAATTCGGCATAAGGAGTTTCACCGAAAACCACGATGGCAACGTCGGCCTTTTGCGCCGATGTGCCGTCGGGGCTGAGCAGCGCCTGTCCGCCGCCTTCGTCGATCTGGGACTTCAGGCCTCCATAAATCGAGGTGGCGCCCGGGAAGTCGTTCGGGCCGTTATCGGCGCCCTGCCAGGAGAGCGTCCAGCCGCCCGCCTGCATGGCGACATTGTCGGCGCCATCGCCCGCAATCAGGACAGTAGCGTTCGGCTTGATCGGCAGGACGCCATCGTTCTTGAGCAGTACCAGCGATTCGCGCACCGCCTGGCGTGCGACGGCGCGGTGCAGAGGCGTGCCAATGGGCTGGTAAGTATTGGGACGCTTGTTCGGCGCGGGCTCGTCGAACACGCCCATACGCATCTTGACGCGCAGGATCCGCCGCACGGCGTCATCGAGGCGCTCCTTCGGAATCGTGCCATCCCCCACTTCGCGCACCAGATTTAAGTAGAGCGCTTTCCAGTCCTGCGGGGCGTTGAAGATATCGAGTCCCGCGTTGAACGCCGGCGCGCAATCCGCATTGGTGCAGCCGGGAATTTGGCCGTGCGCGTTCCAGTCACCCATGATGAAGCCGTCGAAGCCCATTCGGCCCTTCAGCACGTCCGTCATCAGGGCCTTGTTGGCATGCATCTTGATACCGTGCCACGAATTGTAAGATGCCATGATTGATTGCGTGCCGGCGTCGATTGCCTGGGCATAGCCGGCAGCGTGCAGCCTGATCAGATCGGCTTCGGAGGCAAGTGAATCGCCCTGGTCGCGGCCACCGTCGGTTGAGCCGTCGCCGAGGAAGTGCTTGGCGGTCGAGATGACATGATCCTTGTCGAGGAAGTTCGAACCCGAACCTTCCAGCCCCGTCACCATGGCGGAGGCATATAGGGCCACGATCTTCGGATCCTCCGAATAGCTTTCATAGCTGCGGCCCCAGCGGTCGTCGCGTGCCACCGCAATCGTCGGCGCGAACGACCAGTCCATGCCGGTAGAGCGCACCTCGGCGGCAGTGACTTCGCCGATGCGGCGAAGCAGATCCGGGTCGTGTGCCGCGCCCAGGCCGACATTGTGCGGGAAAAGGGTCGCGCCATAGACATTGTTGTGCCCATGGACGGCGTCCGAGGCCCAGATCAGAGGAATGATGATGCGGTTTTTCCCCGGATCAACCGAGGCATCGTAGTAGGGCTCGATTAAGTTGACCCAGTCCTGAACGCTCGAATGCTTGTTGCCGCCGGGCACCGCACCGCCGCCGTTTTCAATTGATCCGATGTGGTATTGCGCCACTTCGGCGGGGCTGATCGATTTCCACTCAGGCTGGACGACCTGACCGACCTTTTCCTCGACCGTCATCCGTTTGAGCAGGCCATCGATCCGCTCTTCGATTCTGGCGTCGAGGCCAATCGGTGACTTGCTTTCCGGCCATAGTTTGGGATGAACTACAGGGGCCTGATTGTCGGATTTTGGTGAACCTAAGTGGCGTACCCTAGGGGCCTTCGCCTGGACGCAAAAAGGGTTCATTGCCAAGCTAACCCCGACCAGCATTGCCACGGATGATACAAATGCATTCTGGCGAGAAAGCTTGCGCTTCAGACTCATGAGTAAACACTTCCCGTTGTCGATCCCTACGCCAACAGAATGGCACCGACTTCATGTTTCCTGTCTAGCTTATTCTAGCCAAGACGGTGAGATCGCTGGCTTCACCAGGGAAGAAATTGTATTCCTCGATAGTGGCTTCTCATTGGTCGTTTTCACTAACTACGATGGCGCCAACCGCACACGCTGGTCGTTCCTTACAGGGCGTTGCAGTGCGACCGCTGCCTTGTAATTACAACGTGATCCAGTTTGTCAGAGGCCTTTCACGGCGGTAGCCTGCGTGTTCGGGATCAGTGGGTCGAAACGAGTCCGTTGAAATCTAGCCCGGCATAGTGCTAAGTCGAAGCCGTGTCGATTTGAGGCAAATCTCCGCAGGCTCAGATTTTTACAACTTGGCTCCATTTTGGCTCCAATAAAGAGGACAAAAACAGCCTGGTTTTCAGAGCTATGTCTTGCAGAATCAACAGATAGACTCGGGAGAAGTCAGCCCTGAAAAAGGCTGGCGTCGGCGGTTCAACTCCGTCCCTGGCCACCATATCTCTCAGTTGCTTAGCGACCCGGCACGAAATTTCACACCTATGATTTCACACCTGTGTTCTCCTAGCACCCCTAACGAGTGGCAACTTACGCATTTTCGCTAACCTCGATCGGAAATACCTGGCCGAGTACCGCCAAAACCAGCCGCCGCAAGCAGAGGAATCGCTCCAAACGTTCCTGGTTTTAGGCTCGCGACCATCGCTCCAATCCCTCCCACGACTCGGTGAGATTGACGTTTCCGCTCCTCATTTCAGTTCCTGTCTCATCTTGACTAGCTCGGGCTCTATTTGTTCCGTAAAAGCGTCGCGAACGTCCCGTTCCCCGAACCTCTTTTTCTTCTTTGCGATCTCAGTGAATTTTCATCCGCCTGCGGCGGTTAAGTTTGCCATTCATGCTAAACTCTCGTCCTTTGTTCGTAGCTACCAAGTTAGGTATGAGGAGCACTGGCTCATTGTCATCGTCCAAGGCACTTGAGGTGGGTTATGCGTAACTTCGTCGCGCTTGCTCTACTGACTGCGGCTGCTTTTGCCAAACCGCATGCGCCGCTCCCGACCGCGCTCCTCCACGCCAAGACTGTTTACATTCAGAATCAGAGTGGTGAGGCGAAACTACTCGACGATTGCTATACCGAGATTCAAGAATGGAACCGGCTTACTATTATTGACCGGCCGGAAGACGCGGACGTGATCGTCATCTTGTCCAAAAGTTCTTCTAGCTCTAGTGTTTCCGGCTCCACCACGAAAGTCTGGGAGCCAACGGCCAACAATGGCGACGGAGGATATCAAAACGTTTCTCATGGCGGAGCGATCGTGAACTATGTTTACGTAACGATGGCTTGGGTGGGCCGCGATAAGCAATTGCTTTGGTCGCACACCGCGCGATGGAAATGGATTTGGAGTCATCCCACCCAGGTAATTATCGATGAACTTCGCAAGCGTATCGACGAACAAGAGAGACACTAGGATGTTCCTCGCGAGCGAGGGGCGAGTGGCTTTTCTGCCTCATCCCGGGGGAATGTCTCCCCAACCGGACGCTTCGCCAATCGCTTAGTCGACTGCAAGTTCAGGCGCGTTAGGCTCGCCTCATCTTTGGCGTATTTTGAGATCGCGACGAGCTTGCTTGGTCTCATGATCCACATGATCTGATTGATGACTTGCGCTGTGGCATCAATCGTCGCGAGCGCCACGGGAACGCCATAGCGCGACTTGAGAACGGCTGCCTTTCCATTTGTTTCGACCCGGGCAAGCGTCACGCCCTTCCAGAAATGTGAAGAGACGGCAGCAATGAACGTCGCGACGCGCGTCCGACCAGAAACCGGAATCGTGTCGCCGATATCTGGGCCTGCTACAAAGAATGGAACGACAAGGATGCGTTTGACGCTGATGGAGACCTGTCGGTACCCGGACGTCCGGAAGTCTTTGCAATTGGCGACATCGCTCATGTGGTTGCTCCGGTTCGACCGATTGGCCACCGCGCCCATCTCTGCGGGCTTTCCTCCGGTAAAATAGGCACCGTGTCGGAAGTCAAAGTCAACCACGGTCAGGCGCTGTCGAAAGTCCCCATTTTTTCTGGGCTTACAGAATCCGAATTTGCGTTTTTGGTTCAGCGGGCCGTGCCACGGAATTTTTCCGCAGGCGAGACCGTCTTCAGCGAGGGCGAACCTTGCACAGGACTTTATGTTGTTGAGTCCGGGCACATCCGCATCTTCAAGAGTTCCTCTGGTGGACGAGAGCAGGTGCTCAGCATCGATGGACCGGGAAGTTCGGTCGCAGAGCTTCCAGTCTTCGATGGGGGAACCTACCCGGCTTCAGTGACGGCAATCGAGGATGCCACGCTCCTCTTCGTCAGCAAGCAGGATTTCCAATCGCTTTGCCTGGCTCATCCGGACGTCGCGCTCAAAGTGCTGCGCGTGGTCGGGGCTCGCCTGCGAAGGCTGGTAGGAATCATTGAGGAACTCTCCTTCACGACGGTACGCCACAGGCTCGCGGCGTTTCTCTTGCGTCTCGCCCATAAGGAAGGCAGGCCCTCTGCCGAGGGCGTAGAGATTACATTGCCCGCCAATAATCAGGAATTGGCTTCGCAGATTGGAACGGTGCGCGAGCTCGTTTCCCGCAACCTTTCCCGGCTGCAGGCGGAAGGAATGCTCAGGATTGATGGCCGCAGCGTAACCATCTGCGATTCCAAGGCTTTGGAAGCCGAAATCGACTCCGCCGAGTGAGTCCCGTAGCATTTGATCTTCTATGGGCCCTGCCGTGTTCCAGCCTGCTTTCCTCCCAACGCGGTCACCTCATCAAGTCATTTGTTGATGCCGTGACAAAAGTCATCGGCACGGCGACGCTCGTTCGTTAGGCTCAGGACATCAAGCGCGGTCGCAATGCACGGAGCTGGGCCGCCAGGAGGATGCGATGACCATGATTGCCGAGAAAACTGTACGTGAATTGGCCCTGGAAAACCCAGCCGCCACGAGAGTGTTTGAAAAATTGAGTATCGACTATTGCTGCGGTGGCAACAAGTCGCTCGAAGAAGCCTGCCGTGCGGCCAACCTCCAAATGGACGGCGTCTTGAATTCGCTGGAGTCAGCGGAACCGTCTGCACAAGCCGCGAAAGGCGACCGGGACTGGCAGAACGAGGAGCTCGCTGATCTGATCGCACACATCAAGAACACGCACCACAAATACACGCGTGAAGAGATTACTCGCTTCGGACCCCTGTTGGATAAAGTCTGCTCCGTTCACGGAAAGAATCATCCTGAGCTGCCGCGGATTCGTGAGATCTTCCGGGGCTTGGCACAGGAGCTGACCATGCACATGATGAAAGAAGAGATGGTTCTGTTCCCCTACATAGAAAGGATGGAAGAGGCCGTCACCCAGAAGGAACCCGTCCTGCCACCACCATTCGGGAGTGTGCAGAACCCCGTTTCGATGATGGAGTATGAACACGATTCCGCCGGGAACGCTTTGCGTGCCTTGCGCGAGGGTAGCGGTGCTTATACCCCTCCAGGCGATGCATGCATCAGCTACCAGACGCTGTACAGAGCGTTGGCGGAGTTTGAAGCTGATCTGCACCAGCATATTCACTTGGAGAACAACATCCTGTTTCCGCGTGCGATCGCCATGGAGAAGGCGCACCAACTGTGACGGATTTGCCCACGCGGGAAACCTGGACTCTCAAGGAGCAGGTTTGTTCACCGAGGCGATGAGCCTACGACAATGCAGGAATCAAAAGCAGTACTGAGCTATACAACAAGTCTCAGTCCGAAGGACGAAACGGTTACGACGGAGACCAGTGAAGCTGTTCGTGCGGCTTGCCGGGCGCGTCGGTGGGCCCTGATTGTTCCTCGTGAGCATGGGGCCTGGGGATTATTGCTTGTCCCGCTCTTCACCGGCGTGGCAGCGGGCATGGCGTCGGCGCCCAGGCTTTGGCCGCTGCTAGCGTTCACAATTGCGGCGCTGTCCCTGTTCTGGCTGCGGACACCGATCGAAAGCCTCACCGGCACAAGTCCGCTGACGGCCCATACTTCGCAAGAGTGGTGGACTGCATTTCTGGCCTCCGTTTTGTTGTCTGGTATATCGGTCGCTTGTTTGACCGGGCTGATGTGGAAGGGACGAAATTTAGAACTGCTACTCTTCGGAACGGTGGCAGGGGTCGCATTCGTGGCCCAGGCGGTCCTTCGTAGACTAGGCCGGCGGGCGCGAATGGCGGCACAGCTGGTGGGGATAATTGGTCTCACCTGCACCGCGCCGGCGGCTTACTACATTGGCACCGGACGGCTAAGTGAGCGTGCCTTCGTTCTTTGGGCGGCCAACTGGGTCTTCGCAGGCAACCAGATCCACTTCGTCCAGCTCTGCATCCATTCCTCCCGCGCCGTCCGCTTCTCAGAGAGATTTGCCCGAGGCCGAGTTTTCTTTCTGGCGCAGCCGGCCTTGTTGGCCGTTTTGGTCGTCGCGGCACTTTTGAGGGCAGTCTCTCCCTTTATGATTTTTGCTTTTGTTCCGGCTCTGGTTCGGGGGACACGGTGGTTCTTTCGCCAATCGGAACCGCTCAACGTGAAGAGCCTCGGATGGTCAGAGATGAAGCAAGGAGTGATGTTCGGGATTCTGCTGGCGATTGCTTTCATTTGGTCCTAAAAAATCAATGCAGTCAGTAGAATGAGTGTATGCCTGTTCAGATCGGAGTAACGGCCCCCTGCGGGCGGATGGTACGTTTACTCGCGTCGAGCGTTCGGGCAAAAGGCCGGATTCATGGCCGATGCGGCATGCCGCGCCGAGGGCAGTGAATAAGGATGAGGTTGAGGGTGGAGTGTTACTCGGGCGGAAAGGCCGATGAACGGCCTATTCAATTCTGGATTGACGGAACGCATTATCGGGTCGAGGCGGTGCTCGATCAGTGGTACGACCCAGAAAGCCTCTTTTATAAGGTTCGAGCCGACGACGGTAATCTCTACATCCTTCGACAATGGACATCGACACCCGAGGGAGAGTGGGAGTTGGTCTCCTTTCGCCAGCCAGGATAGCGAGCCTGGCGAAACTAGCGGCGCCGTCCGATCCACATCCGACGTCCATACACCGCAAGGTTCAGAACGCAGGCGAGCACGCCTGCAACCGTCAGAGCGCTCGCGGAGATGTCGGGATAGACCACCTTGTCCAGGTAATGGAGCAAGAATCCGCCCCGGTACGGCTGCACGCCAGCCTTGGCTTCGAGCCAGTTCTCAAGCACAGTTAAAGGACACGGCCAAGGAAGTAGTTCCGTAAGAATTCCCCAGACAAGCGAAACAATGTGCAGCCAGCGAAGAATCGGGCGAGAAAGTGTGAGCAAGGCCCCGAAGACAACCCACAAAATAAACAACATGTGGAAGAAAAGGACACAAACTGCTAATCCTGAGTAGACATTTGGAGCGATAGCGGCCGTAGACATTCCTAAAATTTACTGTAAGCGACAGATCAAGAGCGTGCGCGCACTGGAGGCATAGGGAGTGAGCGCGTAATCTGTTCCGTATGCGTTTTTCCTCATTACAGTTTCAGTCTCATTTCGCTGGACGGCTCGAAACCGAGTGATTCGTACAACGGCCGACCTTGTTCGCTGGCGTGCAAATAGATCCATCGGAACCCCTGTTCGCGACACCATGCGACCATGGTCTCGGTAAGCCGCCGTCCGATGCCTCGCCGGCGAAACGAGGGTTCGATATAGAGGCTGTGAATCCATGCACGTCGCGGCGTTGGGTCCAGCCTTCCCGGAACCCATTGGACAACCTCAACCGCACCGCAGCCGCCCGGCTCGGCAATCCAGGCATGCCATCGGCCCTCCGGGATGGCGGAGCGAAGGTACGGTTCTAAGGCTGTAATCATCCGATTCACGGCCACTGGATCAGGGGTATTCATCTCTTCCGCCATGGCTCGGCGATAGCTCAAAAGCACGGGCAAGTCTGCCAGCGTAGCTTGGCGAATTGTGACTGCATCCATCGTTTTCATGCTCCTATTGTGCTGGACATTACAAGCTCGTGCGAAGACATGATCCGCGCGATAGGCCAAGTCTGACACGTTGCGCTCCCCGAATGACTGGCGTGGGTGAGTTTGGCGCGAGCGGGCCAATGCGAGGTTCATACCCTTTACGCACCCGGCATAATATGGTTGGCAATGGGCATCCGCAAAATCATCCACGTGGACATGGATGCTTTCTATGCTTCGGTCGAACAGCGCGATGATCCGCAACTGAAGGGTAAGCCGGTTATCGTCGCGTGGAGGGGCAACCGCTCTGTTGTTTGCGCGGCTTCATATGAAGCCAGGAGTTTCGGTGTCCGCTCGGCCATGTCGGCCATGCGAGCGGAACGACTGTGTCCTGCGGCGGTCTTCATTGCTCCAGACTTCACGCGCTATCGTGCGGTATCCAAGAGCGTGCGACAGATCTTTGAGCGCCATACGGACTTGATCGAACCACTCTCGCTCGACGAAGCATACCTGGATGTGACGACGAACAAGACGGGCTTGCCGACCGCGACGCTCGTGGCGCGTACGATCCGCGATCAGATCCGACAGGAGTTAAACCTGACCGCGTCCGCCGGCGTCGCGCCCAACAAGTTTCTTGCGAAGCTCGCCTCTGACTGGCGGAAGCCGAATGGGCTCTTCGTGATCCAGCCAGAAGAAGTCGACGCGTTTCTACAGCCCTTGCCGGTTGGGCGTCTGCCCGGAGTCGGAAAAGTCACCGAAGAGAATCTGGCGAAACTTGGAGTAAAGACTGTGAGCGAACTGCGACTCAGGGACTTGTCAGCCCTTCAACAGCAATTTGGCCGCTACGGTGTGCGCTTGTACGAGCTCACCCGCGGAATTGACGAAAATCTTGTGGTGCCAGACCGGCCCACGCGATCGATCTCCGTCGAGGACACGTTCGAGCATGACGTGCCACTTTCAGAAACGGAGCCCATGATCAGGCGCTTGGCAGAAAAGCTCTGGTCTGCTTCGCGCAAGGAGTCACGAACCGCGCGGACGGTAGTTCTTAAGCTGAAGACCAGCGAGTTCAGGATCCTGACTCGCAGCCACACGCCAAGCGCTCCTCCATCATCCTGCGAAGAACTGACAGAGATCGCCGTGAAGCTCCGGGCACGAGTGGATCTTGGTCCACAACAGCGCTACCGCCTTGTAGGTATCGGCCTGAGCAACTTTCAAGATGAGGAAGAGGCCGTGGCACAGCCTGCGCTCTTCGAATGAAGACGCATCAGTCCGCCGCGGCTGTGCTCTCCGGTTGCTGCTTCATGGTCTTCATCATCTCCAGCATTCCCTTCTTCATCTCCTTAGCTGTCGGCTCAGCCTTGTGCGTACCCACCATCCACGTGTAACCGTCCGGGTCGGCGATGGTGCCGCAACGGTCGCCCCAAAACATGTCCATCACGGGGCCCTGGATGCTCGCGCCGAACTTGGTCGCCTTATCGACTACCTTGTCCACGTTTTCGACATAGATGTAGAGACTGGCTGGCGAGGCGCCGACGCTTTTGGCGGTGCGCCTTCCCATCGCGGGGCTTTCGGGGCCGAGCATGAGCGTCGTGCCGCGCAAGGTCAGTTCGGCATGAATCGGCTTGCCATCCGGGCCGTTCATGATACCGCGCTTCGTGAAGCCAAACGCTTTCTGGTAAAAGCTGACCGCGGCGGGAATATCGGAAACTGTCAGCGCGGCAGAGACCGCGCCATAGGCCTTCTTGTTCAACGGATCGATCTTTTTCTTTGCCATAGCACTCCTTTCATACGCAGGACATTTTAACGAAAGAAAAAGAATGGTGCACCTCGCTGAGAGAGGGGTAATCACGGCAGCCGGTTTGGCGGCAGTAATTGCGCAATCAATCTGCGGATCGCTTCAGGCTGATGCTCACCGGCCGAATCCGCCAGACTGTACGAGCGTTCGAACCCATGGGGTCCCTCAACGCGCATCTCCCAGTTCTCACTCGCCCGTGATGCAGCGATCGAAACGCGCCATGCACCCTGTCTATCGCTGAGTGCGTGCTCGACCTGCGCAGTAATTTCCCGGCACAGCTGAGCATCTCCGAGGTTCTGCAGCTCAATGCTGACTCCCATGACTCGCAATTCTAATAGGAGTCGTCCTGCCCGTCTGCGGTGCAAAGCGGTGAAATGCAAGCAGGACGTCCCGATGCCTGCATCGTGAACAAACTTATCCACAATCAATGTTTGAAAACGGAGGGAAAAATTGGCGAGTCCGGAGCTGCTCATTCCAGATTCGCAAGAACTGTGACGGCATCCAGGCTGTGAGCTCTCTCGCAACTTGAATTACCAGGGCGCGTCCCGCTCGAACCACATCTTAACCTGGCAAACAAGCTGGCCCAATAGGTTCGAAGGCCTTGTAGGTGAGGACGAACTCTTGGTGTCCGAGGCTCTCCGAGCAACTCTGTGTTCCGGAGGCCACGTCTAGAACTTTGTCGTAAATCTCCTCGCCAACTTCATCCACGCTAGCTTCCAACTGAAGGATTTTCCCCGCGTTGATGTCCATGTCATCGCTCATGCGCTCGTAGGTTTCTGGATTAGCGCAGATCTTGATGACAGGTGAAATCGCAGAGCCCACGACAGAGCCGCGCCCTGTCGTGAACAAAATCACATGCGACCCACAGGCAATCAGTTCGGCGATTTCCACATTGTCATTGATATTGGGGAATCCGAAACGTGGCTCTCCATCCGGCACCACGTCCAACAGATATAGTCCGCCCTTGTGCGGAACGTCCCCCGGCTTGATGAGGCCCGAGATTGGTGAATCCCCACTCTTGCAATAAGCTCCGATAGATTTTTCTTCGATGGTGGTGAGACCGCCCTCGGCATTTCCCGGCGCAAAACTGGCGTGTCCCATCTCCTTGTAGTAGTAGGCCGCTTTCTCGACCGACGACTTCAATTGCTGGCCCAATTCGGGCGTAACCGCCCGGGCCGACATCACATCTTCCAAGCCAATCATCTCGCCGGTTTCCTCAAAGATCGCGGCCGCGCCTTGCTTCACCAGCATGTCGAAGGCGCGGCCAACCGCTGGATTTGCAGAAACTCCGCTGGTCGCGTCAGAGCCGCCGCACACCGTTCCCACCACCAGTTCATTCACGCGCAAGGGAGCTCGTGGCACTTCCGCAATCTCTTGTAGTGCCTGCTCAATCCAGGCCTTGCCGGCACTGATGGATTTTTTCGTACCTCCAGTCTGTTGGATCACTACAGTTGCCACAGGACGACCGGTCTTCGCAATATTTTCAGCAAGCCGGTGACGATTGAAGCTCTCGCACCCCAGCGACAGCAAAAGAGCCCCGCCGACATTGGGATGAGTACACAACTTGTTCATCATCCGGTCAGCGTAGGCATTGGGGTAGCATCCTCCGAATCCGATCAGATGAACCGGTTGTCCTCGAAAAGACCCGGCGATCTCGCGGGCCACATGGTGAGCGCATTCCACCAGGTAGGCGACAACAATACAGTTTCGGATTCCTTTTCTTCCGTCCGCGCGAAGAAAACCTTGCAGTGCGGGAGCTTCACTTGACGAAGACATGATCTTTATCCAGGGTGTAAGTTGCGATGTAATCGCTCTTCAGGTTGTGCAGATGGATATGACCGCCCGCAGGAACCTTCTCCTTTGCCGAGCCAATCGGGACACCACACTTGTAAACCTTTTCCCCGGCGCGAATGTCGCGAGCCGCCACTTTATGGCCAATGGCGATCTCTTGCGTAAACACGACGTCGTGTCCGTCAATCACTTCACGGTCGCCAGGTTTTACTGACCTCACAACGATGAGCACGTTATCAGCGCGATGAATTCGCAAGAGTTTCTGTGACTTTCCTTCGACTTGCATCAGAATTTTCCGTACCGCAAGTAAGCTTGAACTGGATCGGTACCCTGCAGAATCGCCTTGCGTACCAGATTCTCTTTGCGCAGAACCTCTTCGGTCTCTTGCACGACTTCCGAAGCAATGGCCCCGGGAATGATCACAATTCCATCGCGGTCCGCAAGAACATAGTCGCCGGTGTGCACTGTGACATGCCCAACTTGAATCGGCGCGCCCAATGCAGTGGGCGCCCACTTGCCAACCACATCGACCGGAGTGAAATACTTGCAGAACACGGGAAACCCCAAACTCTCAATGAACGCCGAATCGCGGCATCCACCATCTACCACATAGCCTAGCACTTTCTTGTAGGCGAGCGTTTCAGCAGACAATTCCCCCATGTAGGCCAGAGTATGGTCGTTGGGCTGACAGATCAGGACGCTGTTGCCGGGCGCCTTGGACAAAAGCTCGCACCAGCGCAGCAGACTTTCATGGGCACTTAAAGAGTCATCGCGCTTGCCATCAATCGTAAACACAGGTCCGGCAAGCTTCAGCTTCGGATCAAGCGGGCGAATGTATTCAGGAAGCGTTTGCGAAGGAAGATCTCTCCCCCTGAGCACGTCGTACACGGCGCCGCTGTAGCAGCCTTGCAGCCTTTCCCTGAGCGATTCGAGTTGCGTCATGTTATTTCTGTTGCAAATGGTCCTTGAACCGGGCGGGGTCACGATACTTCACAGTCTGCAAATGTTCGCAGTAGAGAGCCAACTCCCCGGGCATTTTGAAAACTTCGTAGGAAACTTTCACCATGCCCATTTCTGCATATCGGGGCCACTTTTCCAGCTGCGTGCGGATGGTGTAAATCGTGTCGCCCACGAAGACCGGTTTGATGAAGCGCAACTTGTCGTATCCGTAGCTGAAGGTGTGAATGTTATTGTGTGCCATCAGGCCCAGTCCCAGACTAAACACCATTGCGCCTGCCACAAGACGCTTGCCGAAGATGCCCTCTTCTTTTGCGAAGACGTCATCGGCAACATAGGGATGCATATCAAGCACGATCGCATTGAACAACATGCTCTCGCCTTCGGAAATTGTGCGCCGGATGGAACGCGCACGCTGGCCGACCTCGAAGTCCTCATACAACCAGTTCTCCGCATTCCAGATAGCGATTTCTTTGTGCTTGGCGGGATCGGGATTTGGATTCTTCACCGGGTTCCTCAGTCTCCTTACGCGATTCGACGTGTCGCCACGCGCTGGACGGCATAGCGCTCGTTCAGCCACCGCACGAGATCTGGATCTTTGATTTCTCCGCGCAGGCAGCGATTAATCTCGATCCCCGCAGCTTCGAAGAAGCGAACAAAGCCATCGAAGCGCGGCCGCACGTAGGCGGTCTGCAAGGTTTGGAGAGTATCAGAAAAGAAGTGTTCGGCTGCCGTGTTCACCGACGCGTCGGTCCATGCGGCCAGGCTGGCGGGTTGGCCTCCTTCGCGGAAATAGGTCCCTCGTTGGTGTTCAGGGCTGGTCAGCCACTTGGCGTAGTTGACTGCTTCCACCTGATGGGTGCTGAGCGCACTTACGGCGATTCCGGTTCCGCCGAGCACGGTCCCGGCACATCCTTGTTGCCCGGCTCCTGGAGCATTGGTGAACCTCAAGCGAACGGGTGTCCCGACTCGCGAGTAGTTGGAATAGCCAAAACCGTACGGACAGTAAACTGCGTCGGAGCCGCCGATCATGAAATCGTAAACCTGGATCGGATTCCATTCGAGCGACTGGGGATGAGAAACCGCAATCAGCGCGTGTAGCCGATCCAGCACCTCTGCCGCAACGAAGTCGTCAACAAAAAGCTCCCGCTCCTCCGGAATAGGGTGCCCGAGATTTGCGCTGAACGTGAAGAAGAGACTTATCGCATCCGTCGGACACGCGGGCAGGACGATGGATTTCCCTGCCTTACGGGCCCTTGTCGCGAGTTCCAGAACGCCATCAAACGTGTCGGGAACCGCGGGAAGCCCCTCTCTCATGAGATCTGGCCGGTAGGATGCGACTTGCGTCGCCGCGTCGATGGGAAATGCCCACAGACCGCTGCCATACCAATACGATTTCCAGGACGGACCTACAGAGTCCGAGGCAAAACGATATTTCTCGGCTTCGCTGATCGTGGGCGCGAGGTCAACGAGTGCTCCATGAGCCGCCGCATAGCCGACGAATGGATGATCAACCACCAGCAGGTCGTAACGATTTAGATATTGTTCGAGAGGAGCTTCGCCGAACTCCCGCAGCGTTCGCCGGTCCCAATGGATGTTGACGCCGGGGTTTTGTTTCTCGTATTCAGGAATTCCTCCTGCAAGCGGGGAGTAGCCCCGGGGATGATCCCAAGTCAGCCCTTTGAGAGTAATTCCCACGCAAACCTCCCAGCTTCAGAAAAGAGCTCAGTCTTTCGTTCCCGCAGTCGACCGCTTCTCGGCGAGCAAAATGTGCTCGCAATAGAGAACCACTTCATCGCGCTGGTTCAGTACCTCGCAAGCTTCCACAACGCGACCCAATCTCTGCCGCTTTGGGTCTTCCTGCTTTTCTTTGATCGTGACGCGAGTTCGCAGCGTGTCTCCGATGAAGACCGGCTTGGGGAAACGCAATTTGTCATACCCGTAAGTGAAAGCTACTGGATTGATCTGACTTGCTGTAAGGCCAATGCCAATGGCGAACGTCATCGTGCCGTGCGCGATGCGTTGGCCAAAGGGTGTGGCTCGCGCAAATTCCGCATCGACGTGATGCGGGAAGTAGTCTCCCGTGTGGCCCGCGTGGATGACAACATCAGTTTCCGTAATCGTGCGTCCTGATGTAACTCGTTGGGCGCCGATTTCATAGTCTTCGAAATATTCCGCGCGCGTCATGGATGCACCGCCCCAGACGTGAGTTCCCGCCTTCTGCCCCCGATGGTCAATGAGAGTGCGCGAGAAGCCTGGCTCAAGGCTTCCTTAACCTGCGGCGGTCCCAGGCTGTCTCCGATGCGCGCCAGAAAGGGAACAGTCATCGCGGCGATCGCTTCACCATGCTGATTCAGTACCGGATAACTGATGTTCACCACGCCGTGAACCTGATAGCTGTCAAGTTCTTCGAAGCCGCGCCGGCGAATCTGGTTCAAGTGTCGTGAAAGCCCTGTCGGAATCGGCTTTCTCGAACGCAGGCGCCACGCTGCCAGTGCCCGCTTGCGAACCTCGTCGCTTTGAAAAGCCAAGATCACATGTCCCGAAGCTGTGTTGAGCAGATCAATATTCGCTCCCAGGCGAACTGAAAAGCCCATATTGCCGGGCGCGTCTGCCTGCGCCACCAGTACCACTTCCGCATTGTTAAGCATTGCGAGATGACAGGACTGGCCGGTTTCGCCAGCCACCCGCTGCACCAGCGGGCGCGCCTGGGTTACCAGTCGCTGCAGCGGGTGATGGTGGTGCACCAGCTCAAAGAGCTTCAACGTAAGTTGATAGCGTTCTTCGGGAGTCGTTCTGGATATGTAGCCCCGTTCCTCCAGACAAACCAACATCCGGAAGACCTCGGTGATGGTGCGGCCAAGGCGGCTGGCAATCTCGCTATGGGTCAGCGCCTCCGAGACCGAGGCAAGTAGTTCCAGAATGTCCAACCCTTTTTCAAGGGCAGGCGCTGCATAGCGGATTCGTCGCGCCGTTACTGATCGCCGGATTGGGAGCGTACGCCGGAAAGCCATGGCTAAACCGTTTCTAGCCTACTACGTTATTTTTCTAATGAAAACATTATTTTATATGTAGAATTAAGATCAACGGTAATCGCGGCAGCCAGGAGCTCTTACGTGAACGTCGGCAAAAATCGGAATTTGGAGCGCCCTCTCCAGGGCCTTGTAGTCCTGGATTTCAGCCAGTTCCTATCGGGCTCACTGGCCACCCTGCGACTGGCCGACATGGGTGCCCGTGTGATTAAGATCGAGCGACCCGGTACCGGAGACCTGGGCCGCACTCTCTACCTGAGCGATATCGATGTACACGGCGAAAACACGCTCTTTCACGCCATCAATCGCAACAAGGAAAGCTACGCCGCAGATCTCAAGAATGCCGCTGACCTGGAAAAATTACGGCAGTTAATTAAGCGGGCTGACGTGATGGTGCAGAACTTCCGTCCGGGCGTCATGGAGCGTCTGGGATTTGGGTATGACAGCGTGTCGCAGATCAATAGTCGCTTAGTATACGGAATCGTATCGGGGTACGGCAATGCTAAAGCCTGGCGTGATCGGCCGGGTCAGGATCTGCTGGCGCAAGCGCGGTCGGGCATTATGTGGTTGAGTGGAGACGAGGGCGATCCTCCCACACCGATGGCCTTGGCAATCGCCGACATGCTCGCCGGACACAATCTGTGTGAGGGGATCCTTGCCTGTCTGGTTCGACGTGGCACGACGGGCCTGGGCGGATTGGTCGAAACCAGCTTGATCGAGGCTTTGCTGGATTTCCAATTCGAGGTGCTGACGACGCACCTCAATGACGGGCGGCGGCCGCCACGACGCTGTGCATTTCGCAACGCGCACGCTTACCTGGCCGCGCCCTACGGAGTCTACGACACGGCCAATGGGTACCTGGCTCTGGCTATGACCCATCTGCCGACGCTTGGCAAGCTACTTGACTTGCCGCTACTTCAGGAAATCTCAAACTCTGCCGATGGCTTTCGCCGTCGCGACGAGATCAAACAAATCATTGCTCAGCGCCTCAAAGAGCACACGACCGAGCATTGGCTCGAGATTCTAAACGCAGCGGACATCTGGTGCGCGGAGGTTCTGGATTGGCCCAAGCTCTGCGGTAGTGAAGCTTTCAAGCAACTGGAAATGGTACAGACTCTCACGGACGGGCATGGAATCGAGATTCTGACCACGCGTCTTCCGATTCGTCTGGATGGGGCTCTTCTGACTAGCGAAGGGCTCGCTCCCAGGGTGGGCCAGCACACCGAACAAATTCAAAGAGAATTTGGACTCTAGGTCAGCCGGTAAACGCGCACAGCATTGTCGTGGAACAGCTTTCTCTGATTGATTTCGCCCGCCCCTTGCGTGATTGCCTGCAGCGCCTCTACCCACTGCCGGTAGCTGGCAGAAAGCGTGCAGACGGGCCAATCACTGCCAAACATGACACGGTCCCACCCGAAGCTGCCGATCGCATGATCGATGAATGGCCGAAGGTCTTCTGCCGTCCACCTCTGAGGATCTGCATAGGCGACAAGACCGGAAATCTTGCAGGAAACGTTCGGGAACTTGGCGATTTCGGTAATGTGCGAACGCCACGGGTCGAGATTCCTCTCCTTCACCTGCGGTACCCCGCAGTGGTCAAGAATGAAAATCACATCCGGACAGCCGGAGATCAGTTTGATCGCGATGGGAAGCTGGCGAGCCAGAACACAGATATCGAATGAAAGGCCATAATCCGGAAGCGCCGCCACGTTTTTGAGAAAAGTGACACCTTGACCTACTCCATCCGGCTGGGTGTGGAGCACACGCCGGATGCCCTTTAGCCTCGAATGGCCTCCGATGGCGTCGAGGTACGATTTGAAATCTTCGTTCTCAGGTCGGCCGCAGGCCACGATGCCTTCCAGCGGATTGTCGGGCTGATCGGCGAGGGCGAGTAAGTGCCGGGTCTCGTCGAGCATGTAAGGTTCATCGACGTCAGCCTCCAGGTGCAGGGACTTTACTACGTCGAGTCCTTTGGTGGCTGTGAGATAGTCGGCCATCCGGAAAGAACGATTCAACTGCGGAATAGTGTCGAGCCAGGAGTAGTGAAAGAGATCTTTGTCCCACAGATGTTGATGTGTGTCGACAATCTGCATGAGTCAGGCAACCGGGGCAAACTGTAACGGCGACTGCGGCGAACTGTCAATCAATCGCAATGAAAAACTTCTTCCATGTTGGCCCACCATTCGCCCTGGGCGCGTGTTGTCAGGGGATTCTGCATCGGCATCATAACCGCCCACCATTCCTGGGTCTTCGGATCAGCGGCCATTTTTGCCATGTCCCCCGCGTAGTCCGCGCCGTGATACTCGAAATAGCCGAAGAGCAGGTCGTCTTTCAGGTAGATGGAATAATTTCTGATATTGCACTTGTGGATCATAGAGAGGACTTCGGGCCAAACCGCCGCGTGATATTTCTTATAGGCCTCAAGAGATTCCGGCCTGACTCGGATCACAGAACCGTAACGCCTCATGTCATTGTCCTTTCACGATCGCCTGCGCACTCTAAGATGCATTCGGATCGAGTACAACAGGCACTTCTTGCATTCTCCGAAGGCGCCCTACTATATTCGATGACTTTGAAAGCTGGCTACAGTTTGTGAAGCTGAGGCGAGTTGCTTGGCGCACGGGTGACATGACACCACTTCGGATTCGATCGCTCGAAACCCGCGATGTTCGTTTTCCTCTCGACCAAGGCGCTGGGAGCGATGCGGTCCACTCAGGTGCCGAGTACGCATTTGCGACCACTCTCCTCGGTACCGACAACAAGGTTTTTGGCACGGGCATTGTGCTCACTCTCGGCCTTGGGAACCAATTGGTTTGCGAAGTGATCGAATGGCTTGGCAGCGAACTGATCGGCCGGGAAATCGAAGATTTGATGGCCAACTTCGGAACGGTTGCTCAGAAGTTGGCGCAACATCCGCAGCTTCGCTGGCTCGGCCCGCATAAGGGTGTGGTGCACCTGGCACTCGCCTCGCTTACGAACGCGTGTTTTGACTTGTGGGCAAAAAGCCGCGGCGTACCTCTCTGGCGACTGCTGTTGGACCTCGATGCAAAGAAAGTAGTCGATCTGCTTGACCTGAGTTATCTGGAAGAGATTCTTCCTCGGGAAGAGGCGGAACGCATCCTTCGCGATAACGCGAGCTCCAGAGCAGAGCGTGCAGGCATCTTGCGCAGTGGTTATCCCGGGTACGACACGTCCGTCGGCTGGTTTCAGTATGATGACGATCAGGTGAAGAAGTTGACGCAACAAGCCATAGAAAGAGGCTTTCACGCTTTCAAGTTGAAGGTGGGATCGCGCGACGGCGAGCGTGACGTGCGACGCGCTTTCATGTTGCGCGAACTGGCCGGTGAGAACGCGCTGATCATGCTCGATGCCAACCAGCAGTGGACTCTTCCAAGAGCGCTCGAGATGTGCCACAAACTTCGGGAGATGTCCCCCTTCTTCGTGGAGGAACCCACCCACCCAGACGACATTCATGCGCACCGCACACTCGCAGAAGCCATCAAACCGATCCCGATTGCATTGGGCGAGCATGTTCCAAACCGAATCATGTTCAAGAACTTCATGCAGGCAGGCGCGGTGCAGATTGTACAGGTGGATTGCACGCGTGTTGCGGGGATCTCCGAGTTTCTAACCGTCAGCTTGCTGGCGCGAAAGTTTGGCCTGCGCGTCGTTCCCCATGTGGGCGACATGGGACAGATTCATCAGCACCTGGTATTGTTCAATCGCATCGCCCTGGGACACGAAGCGCTATTTTTGGAGTGCATTCCCCATCTTCAGCCGCACTTCGTGAACCCCACCCAGATTCAGGACGGCGTCTATGTGACTCCAGAGGCGCCGGGTTCTTCTTCCGACCTGAAAGGTGTGCGGCCAGGAACCTAGCCGGCGTTATGCCACGATTTCTTCCGGACGCACCGCCCGCTTCTCAGCCATAGAACGGTACTCGGCGAACACCACTTGCAAGGTGCGAAGATTGTCGCGTCCGCTGGTCTCCGGCTCCGAGCCGCTCTCGATGGAACGCATCAAGGATGCCATCGGGCCTACAAACGCGTCCGGAATCCACATGCTGTCGAGACGAGCTGAAAACCAATAGCCCGGATTGCGCTTCGACATGAACTCCAGAGTATCCGGGCGGCCCGTGGGATAGTTGTACATCAGGCCGATTGTTCCCTTGATCACGCCTTCCGTGCCTTCGAATCGAAAGATCGCATACGGATCATCTTGCCAGGTGCTGTGGCAGACGTCGATCAGCACCTGCAAGCCCGACTCGTACTCCCAGGTGGTCAGCGTTTTGGTTTCAGCTCTCGTGGTTTCGCCAGGCGCCCGGCTCCCGCTGGTGAAGACATATGTTGGATCGCCGAAAAGGAAACGCAGCGAGTCGATGTAATGAATACTGTGGAACATGATCTCCAGCCGCTTTCCCTCATAAATCCAGGGCCAGAGACTCCAATCGGTCTTGCAATGAACCTGAATGCCTCCGTAAACGGGCGTTCCAAGCCAGCCTTCGTCGATTAAGATGCGCGCGCAACGGATGCCCGCGTCCCAGCGCATCTGTTGGTTCACTGCAATTTTCACCTTGGCTCGCTCGGCGAGTTCGACGCTGCGCACCGCTTTTGCGTACTCATCCGCGAAAGGCTTCTGACACAACAGATGTTTTCCGGCAGCTGTGCATTGCTCGACAATGGAGGCCTGTTGCGCAGGGTAGACCGCGATGTCGACGATCTCCACATCTGGTACGCGCAGGAGTTCCTCGACGCTGGCGCAAACTTTTTCGATGCCGTGTTCTTTGGCGGTGCGCTCCGCTTTCTCGCGATTCTGATCGGTGATCGCGACGACTCTGAAGCCGGCTTTTTTGTAGGCGGGGAGATGCGCATAGTTGACGATTCCGCCAGCGCCCACGATGCCGATCCCGTGGTCCATGCGTTGTGGCAATTTCGGTTTATAGTCGAGGTGAGGGAAGATTTCGGCCATATTCGGATCTTCACCATCCTGTGCAACCGCAAACTCTAGCAGCAACCGCATGATGGCGAAAACTTTTTTGCGTGCATTCGGCTCAATTTACGCGTCGAAAAGTTTTATCCTTTGAAACTTCCTAGTTTTCTTAAAACAAGTTTGCTTCCTGGTCTTGCGCTCGTGCATCTGGTCAGATTACGATCCGCCTTCTCATGGCGACGTCTCGGCGAAGACCCGCGACACCTGCGGACGCCGCGGCAGATGGAGAGGAATGATGAAGCTGATCCGATTTGGCGACGCAGGCCAAGAGAAGTCCGGCGTCATCCTCGATGACTCCGGGTGGGTGGATGTTTCCGCCTTCACGCCGGACTATGACGAAGCATTCTTTGCAAGTGGCGGGCTGTCCGGACTCGATCAATGGTTGAAGCGGAATGCGGCCAGCGCGCCCCGAGTTGCGCCGTCCACGCGCCTGGGGCCCTCGATCGCGCGTCCCAGCAAGATTGTTTGCATTGGGCTGAATTTTCGTGACCATGCACGGGAAAGCCAGATGGAGATCCCGAAAGAGCCCGTGATTTTCTTCAAGGCAACTACGTCCATCGTTGGCCCCAACGATGATCTGGTGATTCCGAAAAACGGGCAAAAGGTTGATTGGGAGGTTGAGTTAGCGGTGGTAATCGGCCACAAGGGAGTCTACCTTGAGCGAAAAGAGGCGCTCGAATATGTGGCGGGCTACGTTCTCCATAACGACTATTCCGAACGCGCATTCCAACTGGAGCGCGCAGGCCAATGGGTCAAAGGAAAAAGTGCGGACACGTTTGCACCGCTCGGGCCGTTTCTTGCGACGCGCGACGAGATCCCCGACACCGGCAACCTGGCAATGTGGCTCAAGGTCAACGGTGTTTTCCGCCAGCGTAGCTCTACCAACCAAATGATTTTTGACGTCCCCACGCTGGTGAGCTACGTCAGCCAGTTCATGACATTGCTTCCGGGCGACATCATCAGCACCGGAACACCGGCCGGGGTCGCATTAGGCATGAAGCCGCCCCAGTACCTGAAAGCAGGCGATGTCGTGGAGTTGGGGATCGAGCGCCTTGGAGAGTCACGGCAGACCGTGGTGGCCTGGCAGCCAGCTGCGATAGAGCCGGCATTCTTATCTGGCAGGTAAGACCACGACGAAGGGTTGGCGATTTCTGCTTTAAGATATTCGCGTGCTTCTGCTTACGAGAGTCAAACGGTTCCGGTCCCTGTTGCTTTTTGTGGTCCTCTCTGTCTTGATGCCTGATCTAGCTCCGCAGACAAAGCAGCTTCCCAAGCACACATCGCCCGCGGTGAAGCCAGGTCCGGTTCACTTCGAAGACATCGCCCGACAGGCAGGACTTACTGCGCTCAACGTGTACGGCGGCGATACCCACAAAGAATTCATCATCGAAACCACCGGGAACGGCGCCATCATTTTCGACTATGACAACGACGGTTGGCCGGACATCTACCTTCCCAATGGTTCCACCATCGAGGGCTTCCCGGACAACAAGGCGCCCACCGCGCATCTCTATCACAACAATCACGACGGAACTTTTACCGATGTGACGGCGCGCGCTGGACTGTTGCATTCCGGCTGGGGACAAGGTGGATGCGTCGGCGACTTCGACAATGATGGCTACCTTGATTTGTTGGTTACGTACTGGGGACAAAACACGCTTTATCGAAATAACGGCGATGGCACCTTTACCGACGTGACGGCGAAAGCCGGGCTCAAGACCGCGCGCGATGAGTGGAGCACTGGCTGCAGTTTCGTCGATTACGACCGCGACGGCAAAGTCGATATTTTCTTAGTGCGCTATGTCGACTTCAGCTACGACTCGGTTCCTCGACCCGGTCAGGGACGCTGGTGTCAATGGAAAGGAATTAATGTGATGTGCGGCCCGCGAGGTCTCAAGCCGGGAGTGAACGCGCTCTATCACAACAACGGAGATGGCACGTTCTCGGATGTCTCGCAAAAGTCGGGAATCCTCAATGCAACTGCGTGCTATGGCTTCACCTCGCTGACCGCAGATTTTGATCGTGACGGCTGGCCGGATATTTATGTTGCCTGCGACTCTACAGCCAGCCTTCTTTACCACAACAATCACAATGGAACCTTCGCAGAGATCGGGAAGAAAGCTGGCGTGGCGTACAACGAGGATGGATCGGAGCAGGCGGGCATGGGCCTTGCCGCCGACGATTTCACGCACAGCGGGTTTCAGGACATCATCAAAACCAATTTCAGCGACGACACCCCGACGCTCTACCGGAATCGCGGCGAGAACAATTTTGATGACGTCACCTACAGTGCTGGCCTGGGCAAGATCAAAAGCTGGCTTGGATGGGGAGCGCAGTTCTACGACTTCGATAACAGCGGGTGGCCTGATCTCCTGATCGCCAATGGCCACGTGTATCCCGAGGTAGACGGCAAGGCGCTGGGTACGAGTTATCGCGAGCCAAAGGTTGCGTATTACAACCTACGCGATGGCACATTCGCTAACATCACTGCCGAAGCAGGGTCGGCGCTGAGTGAGTCGCACTCGGGCCGCGGAATGGCGCTCGGCGATTTGTTCAATGATGGTCATCAGGAAGCTCTGGTGAGTAACATGAACGAGCCGCCGTCGCTCTACTACAACACCGCGCCGATCGAAAACTGGATCAGCCTGCAATTGATTGGTGTGAAATCAAACCGGGCGGCCTTGGGCGCGGTGGTGACTCTGGAACGGGGCAGCGATAAATATGAGAAAGAAGTTCGCAGCGGGGATGGATATATCTCGCAGAGCGACCTTCGTCTGCATTTTGGACTGGGAAAGTCCACTAGAGCGGAGAAGACCGTGATTCGCTGGCCCAGCGGGCTGGTCGAAACGCTTTCTGATCTGCCCGCGAATCAGTACTACGTTGTCCGGGAGGGTGGTGGCTTGGATAAGAGCAGGACTCGTGGGCCCAGTTCTGTGCACATTGAGCGGCCCAATGCAAACGCACACTAGAAGCTATCTCATAAATCGGTTTTGAAAGGGCGCGGCTTCAGCCGCGCCGTTCAGAGCCACTTAAAACTTGGGGCTTTAGCCCCTGAGGAGACCGGAGCTTACACGGTTGGTTGCTTTATGAGATAACTCCTAGCTCTCCGTCATTGCCTGACGGTATTACGTTGCGTTTCCCGCCGAGATAACCGCAATCGCTACCAGAAGAATACCAACGCCAATCCAGTTGTAGGCCAGAGCCCGGCGACTCGCGCCGCTCCATTCACCAGTGACCGCGCCCCAGAAAAGCGCGGCGATAATGTCGATGGTCATGAAAATGGGCCAGCCGACGATTCCTCCCAGCGCGCCGAGTACAGTGGCACCGATCCCATAAACGACCGTGCCGCCGAACCACAGCAGTCCCATGGAGAGCCCGAGCGGCCAGTTCGCGAATGCATTTCCATCGTGGAATGCCGCCCAGGTACGATTCTTGTTCAGCAGATACACGCAGTAAATAAAATTTGCAACAAAGCCGCCGGTCACCGTGAGCGCCCAAACCGGATTTGCAGCCATGGCACTGCTTGCTCCGGCCTGGAGAGCACGTAGCCGGAGCTCATCGCCGAAGACGAAACTGAAGTTCAACATCGAAGAGAAGATTCCGGAAAAAATGCAGATCACTAATCCGACAGTGAAGCCGGAACGAACGCCGTCGGCCGTTCTTAAATCACGTTCGCGCGTTCGCCCGGCGAGCGCCAGAAACACGAGCCCCACAATCATGACGATGGTGCCTGCGATGAGAGCTAGCCCACGTTTCGTGCCGAGTTGCTCGGAATGAAGGATCGCCAATGGGAACAGCGAGCCAAAGGACGCCGTTATGCCCAGAATGAGCGCAAACCCGAGCGCCATTCCGACGCGACTGATTCCCAGGCCAAACAATGTGGCCCCTACGCCCCACAGCAATCCAAACAAAACCACCTTGAGCAGCGTGGATGCTGACGCGCCCGCGTAAATGTTCGGAACGTTCGGCACGGTGGCGAAGTTAATAATCCAGGGAAACACGACCAGTCCCGAAACGGCGAAGATCAGCCAGCTGTTCTCCCATCGCCATCCGGTGATTCGCTTCATCGGCGCAGCAAAGCTTCCGTTGAGAATGCCGGCAAGCACCACTACCGCAAGTCCCGAAAGAACATTTCCGCTCATGGGCTCCTATCGTTTGAACAACGGAACGGCTTAAGTTTTGTTTGGAACAGCGAGCGGAGAAAATGAACCATCTCAGCTCCTTAGGTCAAGGAAAATCACTGCCGCCGGAAGAGGGCGTGCAATCTGCCCATTAACAGAAGGGAGTCGCGCGAGCGAGTCCAGCCCATTCATTCCTCAATGACCGGGGTATTTTCCTGGCTCACAGCAGTGCACTGGCAAGAAGCACGTTCATTGACACCCAAAGACGCATTGAGTACAGTCACGACATTTCGAAACGTGCGCATAGAACGTCCTGAGGAATTCTGCATTTGATCATCGAATCCATCGAGGTGCGAGCCTGTCGTAACACGCGGGAAGCGATGTCGGACGGCGAAATGCGGGTCGGCGGCAAGTCGAACTTCGATTTCCTGGTGATCTCGATAAAGACCGACTCCGGCATTACGGGTCACTCCTTCGGATTCGCGGGGCGCGGCGCAGAGATGGCCGGAGCGATTGCCAGCTCAGCGCTGAAGCCGTTTTTTACAGGAAAGGATCCCTTGTTTCGCGAGCAACTCTGGCAGGAGTTTCGCACCTACGATCGCTGGTGGAGTCACGTTCCCATCTATTCCTACGGGCCCTTCGATATCTGCCTCTGGGATATCGCGGGCCAGATCGCCGGCTTGCCCCTGTACAAACTCCTCGGTGCTTACCGCAACAAGGTTCCGATTTATGCCAGCTCTTTCGTCCTCGAGTCGCCCGAGGATTATGCGAAGCAGGCGCTGGAAGTGAAGGCCCGCGGCTGGCACGGCTATAAGCTGCATCCCCCAGGCAGAGTGGATTTTGACCTCGCAGCCTACCGTGCCTGCCGGGAGGCGGTCGGTCCCGGCTTCAAGTTGATGGCAGATCCAGTCGCAGCGTATTCCTACGAAGAAGCCCTTCGGGTCGGGCGTGAACTCGAGCGCTTGAGTTATTACTGGTTGGAGGAGCCACTCTCCGATGTCAACTTCTACGGATTGAAAAAACTCACCGGCAAACTCGATATTCCTATCTGTGGAACCGAGGTTCTTGCAGGTTCCCACTACTCCACTGCACAGTGTATTTCCGATGCGGTTGTCGACATCGTGCGGACCGATGTCTCCTGGAAGGGTGGAGTCACGCCGGTCATGAAAACAGCGCATCTGGCCGAGTCCTTCGGGGTACGATGCGAGCTACACACCACGATCTACCATCCGCTCGAGATTGTGAATCTGCATTGCTGCGCTGCCATCTCGAATTGCGAGTTCATGGAACTGCTTTACCCAACGTCTTACATGGAGTTTGGGATGAAGCGTCCTATTGAGATCGATTCGGAGGGCTACGCTCACGTCCCGGAGGTCCCGGGCATCGGGGTCGATTGGGACTGGGACTTCATCGAAAATTGCACCGTCAAGATCCTATAGAGCCTGATCTCTCAAATTGAAAGCTTCCGCCCGTTGCTTACAAAGCGCATTGTGGACTAGAGTGCGCTGAATGCTCTGGCGTCTCCTCCTGATCGTCGTCCTGGCAGGTCTCACGGCGCCTCTCTCAGGCCAGAACGCCGGATATGTCGGCTACCGGGCCTGTGCCAAGTGTCATCCCAGCATTTACGAGTCGTTTTCGCGAACCGACATGGCCCGCTCGATGTCGGAGATCACTCCTGCGCTCCTTGAGAAGATCCCGACCTCGGCAAGCATCTTCGACCCCAAGCTCAATCGTCACTTCGAAATCTATGTCCGCGATGGAAGCCTCTATCAGAGCGAATACGAGACTGCGGCCAACGGGAAAGATGTTTTTCGTGCAACCCACAAAGTGGAATGGATCATTGGCACTGGCGCGAACGGAAGCGGCGCCATCGTGAAGCGGGACGAGTACCTATTCGAAGCACCGCTTTCGCTTTATGCAAAGCCACGCCAGTGGGCGCTCTCGCCCGGGTACGAGTTCGGAGACTATGGTTTTGATCGGCCGATTCTCGCGGGCTGCATCGCGTGTCACAGCGGGCAGCCCCGTCCGATCGTGGACGGAAACGGCCGCTTCCAAGACCCGCCCTTCGCCGAACTCGCGATCGGCTGCGAGAACTGCCACGGCCCGGGTGAGGCGCACATCGCCGCGGCGGAGATGGGATCGCCCATGGGTTCGATCACGAACCCCGCCAAGCTGTCGTCCTGGTTGGCCGACAACATCTGCATGTCATGCCATCAAACCGGGGATGCGCGCGTGTTGCAGGCTGGGAAGAATTATCGCGATTTTCGTCCCGGCGCTGAACTCGACGATAGCCTCGGCATTTTCCTGGTTCCGTTTGGGCGTCACTCGGCTCCCAAAGATGACCTGTTGGAGCATTACTTGTCCATGCGTCTCAGCAAGTGTTATCTGCGGAGCAGTGGACGATTGAGTTGCATCAGTTGCCACGATCCTCACGTGCAGCCTTCGCCCACTGACGCGCCGGAATACTTTCGAAAGAAATGCCTTGCCTGCCACACCGAGAAAAGCTGTGCTTTGCCGCTCTCTCTGCGGCAGCACAAGACGCCTCCCGATGATTGCGCAGGCTGCCACATGCCTAAGCGGAATGTAACTGTGATCTCTCATTCGGTACTCACCAACCACCGAATCGTTGCCCAAGCCGAGGAAGCATTTCCAGACGCTGCGTTCCACATGACCACTCCTCAGCTTTCTGACCTGGTGCATCTGAGCGCGAATCCGACAAAGCAGAACGCACCGCCCCTTCTGACGCAACTGCAGGCTTATGCCCAAATCATCCTGGCGCATCCGGAGTATCGTGCGCGCTACTGGTCAGTAGCACAACAACTCAAGGCAACTCATGCTGATAACGTTTACGTACTGGAGGCTTTGGCTGACGAGGCGCTGCAGAGACATAATCCCGAAGGAGCGTCGCTGGCGATTCGATATCTCCAGGATGCGATACATCGTGGTGCGACCCATCCGTCTGACTTTGAGGAACTCGCAGATCTACTAGTCGCAGCCAAGCGCCTGTCTGAGGCTGTCGACGCCCTGCGGCAGGGGATGGTATCAGCTCCTTACGATGGCGAACTCTATAGACGCGCCACAAAAGTGTATTTCGCTCTGAACGAAGAGAAAGCGGCCTGTGCAGTTGCCGCTAACGCAGTGCAGAGGTTTCCACAAGACGACGAGTTCCGAGCTCTCCTGAACCGGTGCGGGACTGCCGCCGGAGCGATGAACAATTGAGGCCACGGCAAATTCTCGTAGGCTAACTTCGAACGGAAGCAACTCTCTTCGGACGGCGATGGTTTACAGCATCGGAGTCTCGCTGTGAAAACCCCATCGCGACCGAAATGGCGCGGGCCGCGGACGTAACCGCTCCCGCAAGAGCAGCGACCTGATTCGGACTAACTCTGGTCACAGGTCCGGAGACACTTACGGCAGCAATCGGTTCGCCGTCGGAGTTGAGGATCGGGGCGCTCACGCAACGCGCGCCCTGGACGGCCTCTTCGTCGTCGACCGCATATCCCTGCCGCCGAATTTTCTCAAGCTCCTGGCGAAACTGCACCAGGTTCCCAATGGTTCTCGGCGTCGCGGGCTGGAAAGCGATCGATCCCAAAATACTTTCTCGCAGCTCGGCAGGCAGAAAGGCCGCCAGTGCCTTGCCCAGCGCCGTCACGTGAACCGAGCGGCGCGTGCCGACACGCGATGAAAGCCGGAACTCGTGAGGGCTCTCGATAACATCCACGTAGAGCACGGTGCCCTGATCGAGCACAGCCAGGTTGACGGTCTCCTGAGTGGACTTCCACAATTCCCAGAGAATTGGCCGGGCCACTGCCTGCAGCGTCGCTTCCTGGTTTCCGCGTGGCGATAATTGCGACAGGCGCGGACCGATCAGGTATGCGCCTGCTTCCGTGCGGATGAGATAACGTTCGTGCTCCAGATGCTTCAGGAAGCGGTGCGCCGTGCTTTTGTGTATGCCGGTCCGATCGCAGATTGCTTTCAGCGGCAACCCGCCGGAAGAACCCTGGAGAGCTTCGAGAATCCGCAAGACTTTCGAGATTACCCCGACAGGCGCTGCACCCGGGCTTGATTTCGCGACTCGTGGCATTGCATTTCTCCTGCGACTGCACGCCCCACTTGAGGTTTCGAGACCCGGGTAGCAGCATCCCTGGAACGAAATGCTGTTTCAATAGGCAGAACATTAACACGATTCTGCTAGACACACTAGCAGATTGTTTCAATAGATGAAACGACATTCGCAATGATGAAAGTTTTTGATTGACAACATTTGAGAGGCAATGCTAGAAGCTTGTGCAGCGTGGGGTTTCTTAGCGGACCAAATTGTGTGGGCCCGCTGTCCATCGAGTACAAACCGACCGCTGAAAGCTGCGGCACGATGCCGCAGAGGCCCGAGCGCGACCTCGTGTGAGGAGGATCTACCATGACACGCCAGGTTTTTTCCGACACGTATAAGCGGTGGATTGTGGTGCTGACGTTGTTCGCGGCGGCATTGGTGTTTACACTCTCGGCATCGCCCGCCTGGGCCCAGGCGACGGCAGCCATCAACGGAACAGTGCGTGATTCGGCGGGCGCGGTTATCGTGGACGCGACGGTCGTGTTGCATAACCGCGACACGAGCCTGGATCGCTCAGCGTCCACCAACAGCGTCGGGTCTTACGTCATGACCAACGTGCTACCGGGGAATTACGATTTAAAAGTAACCATGAGCGGCTTCGGTCCAGCGGTGAAGACGGGCCTCATTCTGTTAGTGAACCAAACCGCCACCTATGACTTCACGCTAAAGGCCGGAGCGGTCAACGAAGTCGTCGAGGTGCAAGACAATCCGGTCACATTGGAAACATCGACTTCGGAACTGGGCGTCGCCGTAGTGAAGGAACAGGTAAACGACCTTCCCTTGAACGGCCGCAATTTTACCCAGCTGCTGAATCTGACACCAGGGGTGAGCACAGTCAACGTGTCGCAGAACTCGGCGACCAGTGGCGGCGTGTGGTCGAACCCCATTGGCACGTTCTCTTACCCGTCGGTGAACGGGCAATCGAACCGCAGCAATTTGTTTTTGCTGGACGGTGTCAACAACGAGGGGTCGTTCGGCAGCACGTATGCCGTCCCCCCGATCGTCGACGACATTCAGGAGTTCAAGGTTCAATCGCACAACGATGACGCTTCGTTTGGCGGCGTGCTGGGCGGAGTTGTCAATGTAGTTACAAAATCCGGCACCTCGCATTTTCATGGGTCCGCGTGGGAATTTCTGAGGAACAAGGCTTTGGATGCCAACCTCATTTATCCGCTCCTTCCAACGGCCGCGCAACGGGATCCAAACAATCAGCCTGGATTCCAGCAGAATCAATTTGGTGCGACGTTTGGTGGTCCACTTCCAATCCCGGGTGAGCATCAAAAGAAAACATTCTTCTTTCTCAGCTACGAAGGATTTCGAAATCACACCGCAGCGTCGAATCAGTACAACACGCCGACTACCGCTCAACTCGCCGGCGACCTGACTGGAATCGCCGGGCAAATCTACAACCCGTACAGCGGGCGAGCGTTCATGTGCGACGCCGGCGGAAACCCACTGCCGGCGCCCGGCAACGTTCAAGCGGCGGGTACGCCCTGCAACAAAATTCCGTCCACCATGCTTGACAAGAGCATGGTGAACTATGCCATGAAGATATTTCCCGCTCCAAATGTGACAGGCCAAAGCTTCAATGGCCTCGACACAACCAAGGTGATCACACGTCAGGACGAGGGTGGTGTTCGTCTCGACCACCAGTTCAGCCAGCACGACTACGTTTGGGCTCGTTACACCAGTTTCCGGCAGCCAGTGACGGGTTCAGGCGGTTTTGTTGGAATCTTGCACGACCAGGTAACCAATGGCTACAACGTGGCTGCTACCTACACCCATTTGTTCTCAGGAAGCACGCTGGCCGAATTCCATTTCGGGCGCACTGACGTGAACATCAACCAGGGTTCCCAGTTCAAAAACGCGCCGCCTTCCTTTGGCACGGAAGTTGGCTTCTCGCCAAATTTTGCCGGGAATTTTAGGAACGGGGTCGTCATGATCCCCGATGTGGTAATCCAAGGCTACATCGGAAATCCTAATCCCAGCGCTCACGGTGCAGCGCAGGTCGACAACACAAAGGTATCCGATATCTGGGAGTACGGCGGTGATTTCACGAAGACAATGGGGCGTCACACGTTCAAAGCCGGTGCAAACCTGGCCAGCAACAACGCGAATGCACTCTACTTGAACTCCAATGTGCAGTTCGCAGCGGCCAATACGGCCAACCCCGTCGATCTATCAGGTGGCAATGCTCTGGCTTCCTTCGTTCTAGGAATTCCGACGAGTGCCGGACGTCGCAATGTGATCGAGACTGAACACGGCGGATGGGTCGATGGATTCTATGCCATGGATCAATGGAAGGTGACTAACAAGCTGAGTGTGAATCTGGGCTTGAGGTATGACCTCACTTTGATTCCCATCTACGGAGATAATAAGAACGGTAATAACTTTGTGGGAGACATGAACTTCCGCGATGGCACTTACATCCTGGCTCGCAACGCCCCGAATTGTGCTACCACCAATGCCGCTCCGTGCATCCCTGGTGGCACTCTACCGGCTCACGTGATTGTGACTCCTCTCGGGGGCACTGCGATCTACCACACCGACAAGAGCAATATCCAGCCCAGAATCGGAGTTGCTTATCAATTGCTGCCCACGACCGTACTGCGCGCGGGTTATGGAAGGTTCTATGACAATTGGGCAGCGATCACCCAAACTGCACAAAATTACGAAGGCACTTGGCCGAGCTTGGACCAGCTTGGAGCCAGCAATATGAACTCGGTCAAGGCTGGAGCGCCGAACCGCACCGCCGAGGATCCTTTCGGTCTCGGGAGCGGCAACCCGGTAACCGGTGCGACGCCCTTCACGCAATCAACATGGTTCGCCGATCCCTATCTCAAGCGGCCGTACTCCGACCAGTGGAACGTCGGGGTGCAGCAACAAGTGACCTCGAATTCCGTGCTCACAGCGAATTATGTCGGCTCGGTGGGAAGGCGCCTGGACATTGGAGGTGCCTACAACGTGGCCATGGTGGCGGGCGGAAACGCCAACACGTCTTGCACCCCGTTCGACCCTACAAGTGCAACTGCAACGAACTGCGGCGCCCCCTTCCCCTACATCGGGCCCACCGCATATGACCGCAGCGTAGGCAAGAGCAACTACAATGCTCTGCAGGTTTCGTTAAACGGCAAGCAGCAACACGGTCTCACGTACCTCGTCTCCTACACTTGGTCCAAGAGCCTCGATTTAGGCTGTACGGGCTGGTACGGTGTGGAGGGTTGCTCGATTCAAAATCCGTATAACCTGCAAGCCGACAAAGGTCCGGCCGCGACCGACCTACCGCACATTTTTTCGGCAGCCTGGGTGTATGAACTGCCATTCGGCAAGGGTGGGTCGCTTTCGTCCGACAATCGCGTTGTGAATGCCGTGATCGGAGGCTGGAATCTGAATGGCGTTTTGTCACTCAGCTCAGGCGCGCCCTTCGACGTGGGCAGCGGCAAGGACATCGCGGAAACCGGCAATTACAACTACGGCAACGGATATGGTTACGAACGAGCGAACCTCGTGGGCAGCCGCTATCCCAGCAGCAAAGGACCAGACGGATGGATCAACACGGCCTCCTTCGTGGTACCAGCTACAGGGACGTTCGGGAACCTCGGCCGCGACTCGCTCCGCTCCGATTGGAATAAGAATCTGGACCTTTCCATCTTTCGCCAATTTGTGTTTACCGAGCGCTTCCGAATGGAGTTCCGGTTCGAGATGTTCAATGCAACGAACACACCTGTGTGGGCAGTTCCGGTGACCAGTCTCGAGAATTCTAATTTTGGCAAGGTCACCCACGCGGCCAACATACCCAGGCAGCTACAGTTTGGACTCAAGCTTTATTTCTGAGTGCCAGCCATAGCATTCGAACGACCGTGGGGTTGGCGCGGGCGCGTCTTTCCCCGACAAAAAGGGCAGGCGCCCGACGCTTCGGCAGAACATCGGATAGACTCTGTCGTGACGACTGGCCGCTAACCCCGACGCTACATTTGGTGTCTGGGCTTACCCGGGGTCAAGCGTTCAGGCCGTAACGAATTGGTGCCGATGGGGATGATTGCAAGCTTAAAGGCCACTCGAGATGTTGGCGGCTAGCACAGGACGGGCTGGAAGGTGTTGGCTTCTGCAGTCGAGTGTCTTGATGGCATTCGCAAGCACACTCTGCGTGGCAGCACAAACTGCTGCGCCGGCTCACGCCGACTCCGCATCGCGTCCACCGGTTTTGCCCAGGACGTGTCTCGTCCAACACCAGCCTTCGGAGAAAATCAAAGCGCTTCTCGATACCGTCCGGGACCATCCTACTGCTGGCGCTTACAACACCTTAGGGGTCTTATACGCGCAGGAGGATCGCGTTCCCTGCGCCATCGCGGCATTTGAAAGCGCCCTTCATCTGGATAGCAAATCTTGGGAAGTTCACCACAACCTCGCTCTTGCGCTGCTCAGAAAGGGAGATCGATCGGAGGCCACGCGCGAGCTGCAGACCGCAATTCAACAGAAACCGGACTCGGTCAGCTCCCATTTCGCTCTCGCAACCCTGTACGAGGAGGAAAAGAAATTCGGGCTCGCCGAAGAACAACTTCGTGAGACCCTGAAAATCGATCCGCACTTCGCTCCCGGAGCCGTCAAACTCAGTCAGGTCTTGATCGCCGAGGGCAAGCCGCAGATGGCAGTCGAGTGCTTGCAGGATGCGATCAAGCAAGCGCCTCCTGCCGATCAAGGGCAATCGCTGCAGGTCGCTTTGGCCAACGCTTATGAAGCTGACGGCGAGACGGAGAACGCCTTGGCGACCCTGAAAGAACTCGTGGCGGCTCAACCTGCTTCTGCTGATGCGCATCTTAGTCTTGGATTGCTCCTCGTAAGGAAGAAACAGCCCGCCGATCAGGAAGCTGCCGTCGCGGAGTTCCAGGAAACGCTGCGGCTGGATGAAGGCAGGGATGTCGCCAGACTTGCTCTGGGCCAGTTGCTGATTTCTATGCAGAAATATTCCGACGCGACACCCGTTCTTGTGGACTATACGCGCCGCCAATCGAAGGATGCGCAAGGGTTCAATGCCTTGGGCCTGGCATACCAGGGACTCTCAAAATCGGATGCGGCCATGACCTCCTTTCAGCACGCCGTTGTTCTTGATCCAAAGGACGCGGCAATTCGATTAAATCTGGCAAAACTGTTAGCGGACCAGGGGCAAGCACATGCGGCAATCGCGCAGTTGCAAGCCGCCGAGCGCATTCATCCATCCGACCCTGAGATTCACGATGCATTGGGGACCCTGCTCGAAAAAACTGGTAACAAAGAAGCCGCTCAAGCGGAACGAGCTAAGCTGTCGTCGCTGAAATCCGCGGTGGATAAAGACAGCACCATCGCCCGACTCAACGCAGATGCGAGCCAGTACCTCTCGGCAGGAAATCCCAAAGAAGCAGTCCAAAGTTATCGCAAAGCCGTCCAGCTCAATCCTCGCGACGCGAAGCTTCACTACAATCTCTCGCTCGCTCTGGACAGGCTGGGAGACGTCGCGTCGGAGCGGCGGGAGTTGCAGAAGACCATCGAGTTGGATCCGAATATCGCGGTGGCCCAGAATCAGTTGGGGCTGATCGCCTTGCGCAATGGGAATCAAGACGAAGCCGAGCAGCGTTTCAAGAAAACACTGACCATCGATCCCACGTTTGCCGAAGCGCAAAGCAACCTCGGCGTCGTCTACAGCCAGCAAGGCAAGAACGAAGAGGCGGCAGTGCTTTTTCAGCGAGCTATCAAGAACGATCCCAAGTACAGCAAGTCATACGTCAACTTCGGCCTTCTCCTGGCGCAGCAAGGAAGGCTCACTGAGGCAGAGCAGCAATTTCGCACGGCCATTCAAGTGGCTCCCGACGATGCCGATGCCTACGCTGCCCTGGGAATGCTCCAAGCTAAAACCGAGCGCGGACCTGACGCCGTGAAGAGCTTCCAGAAAGCCGTAACCCTCGCGCCGAATTCCGCTCAAGCTCACCTCAATCTGGGCATCGCTCTGGTCGATCAGTTCGATCGACCCGGCGGATTCAAGGAGTTTTCCGAGGCGGCGCGACTTGATCCCAAGCTCGCCGCGGCTCATTACAACCTGGGACGCTTCTACTTCGAAACCGGCAAGTATGACGATGCGCGGCAGGAACTGGAAACCGCCATTCGACTCCAGCCGAATGATGCGGCTTCGCTCTACTTCTTGGCTCTGACGGCAAAACAGGAAAACCAGCCAGAACGGTCCACCGAACTACTGCAGAGAGTAGTCGCATTGCAACCCGACAATGCTGATGCTCAATATCTGCTCGGCCAGAGCCTGGAGCACGCAGGCGAGAACGCCGCCGCCATTCAGCATTGGAAAGCGGCGGTTCAGGCTGACCCAAATCACTCGCAGGCTCTGTTCAACCTGGCCAAGGCTTTGAGCAAGAGTCATGATCCCGAGGCGAAGCAATATCAGGATCGCTTCGAAGCGCTTCAGAAAAATCAGCAGATCGCTGATCGGGTTTCGGAACTGGGCAACTTTGCTCTGGAGGCGGCGAACGCACAAAATTGGCCCCAAGCGCTCGAGCAGATGAACGAGGCCATTCAGCTTTGCGGTAATTGTCCACAAAGCGCTCACCTGCACAAGAATCTCGGATTGTTTTATGGTCGCACCGGTAATCTCGGTGAGGCGAAGAAGGAATTGCGCACTGCGTTGCAATTGGCGCCCAACGACGCCGATGCGCAAAACGCGTTGGCGGTCTTCGAGCAAGCACATCAGGAGCAGTCGAAGTAGCCTGAGATGGTTCGCATCGTGGAGGGAGGCTTTCTGAAAGGGAATTCACACACGTTTCGCCTGGATGGCAAGCTCGCGGTAGTTACTGGGGCGGCCAGCGGCATAGGGCGCGCGGTTGCGCAACGGTTTGCCGCCAGCGGTGCCTGCGTACGCTTGCTCGACATCGACGAAAAAGCTGCCGATGCCGTCGCCTCCGAAATTCGGGCTACCGGCGGAAACGCAAAGGCTTATGGCTGCGACGTGTCCCAACCCCGTGCCGTGAACGCCACATTCAACCAGATACTCGACGACGGCGACCTCCACATTCTGATCAACAACGCGGGAATCTCGCACGTTGGCAATCTGGAGAGCACCACGGAAGAGGATTTCGACAAAGTTTTTTCCGTTAACGTCAAAGGCATTTATAACTGCATGTGCGCCTCCGTAGCGCACATGAAAGCGAACGGAGGCGGCATCATTGTGAACATGGCGTCGATCGCAGGTACCTCGGGTCTGGCGGATCGCTTTGCCTACTCCATGAGCAAGGGCGCGGTGGTCGCCATGACGTACTCGGTTGCCAAGGACTATCTGGGCCACAAGATTCGCTGCAATTGTATTTCTCCGGCCAGAGTCCACACCCCTTTCGTGGATGGATTCCTGCACCGCAATTATCCCGGCAAGGAGCAGGAGATGTTTGAGAAGTTGGAAAAGTCACAGCCCATCGGCAGAATGGCCGAACCCGAAGAGATCGCTGCCCTTGCTCTCTTTCTTTGTTCCGATGAAGCCTCGTTCATCACAGGTTCCGATTACCCTATCGACGGAGGTTTCTTAAATCTTCGCGGCTAGAACTTAGATAACTGCTGCGAAGATTAGAGTTCACGACCAGAGCCGCGCTCTCCATGGACCTCCAGCTCAAGAACAAAGTTGTGCTCGTGACCGGTGGCGCGAAAGGCATCGGCGCGGCTATCACAAGGATGTGCGCGGAAGAAGGCGCCATTGCGGTCGTCGTCGATCGAGATGCATCGGCGTGCCAGCAATTCCTCGGCGATTTACGCTCCCAGGGGCTGGAGGCCAGCTTCATTAACATGGACCTTGCCTCACCCGACAATTGCAACGTGATCGTCGAACAGACGCTTGCGAGTTTCGGTCACATCGACGCGCTGGTGAACAACGCAGGCATCAATGATAAGGTCGGCCTCGAGCATGGCAGTCCCAAAGAGTTTGTGTGCTCGCTCGAGCGCAATCTGCTGCATTACTACAACATGGCGCACTATTGCGTGCCGCACTTGAAGCGAAGCCGGGGCTCGATCGTGAACATCAGTTCGAAAACCGCTCTTACGGGTCAAGGCGGCACGTCGGGATACGTTGCGTCCAAGGGCGCCATCCTTGGAATGACGCGGGAGTGGGCCGCTGAGCTCCTCCCCTACAGCATCCGGGTAAACGCCGTCATCCCCGCCGAAGTGATGACGCCGCTCTATCAGCAATGGCTCGAGACCTTTCCCGCTCCGCAGGAAAAACTGAACAGCGTCGTCGCCAAAATTCCGTTGGAAAAGCGAATGACAACGCCAGATGAGATTGCGGCCATGGTGGTCTTTCTTATTTCCTTAAAGGCCAGCCACATTACTGGCCAGCACCTGTTTGTAGACGGCGGTTATGTGCATTTAGATCGCGCTTTAACCTGACAGGAGAAGTATGACCAACCCGACCGTCCCAATTACGGAGCGCCGCTATGTGGTGCCGCTGATCCTGGTGACCAGCCTATTTTTCCTTTGGGCTTTCGGCGTCAATCTGAATGACATCCTCATTCCCCACCTCAAGAAAGCATTTCACCTTACCGACTTTCGGTCGTCCCTGATACAAACTGCGTTTTTCGGCGGCTACTTCCTGGCCGCTCTGCCGGCTGGGTGGTTGATGGAGAAGATCGGTTACAAGCGAGGGATTCTAGTCGGGCTGCTGACATGTGCCGTTGGAGCACTCTTATTCATTCCGGCAGCATCGATCAGGCTGTACATATTTTTCCTGTTCGCACTCTTTATTATGGCCTGCGGCCAGGGCATTCTGGAGGTGGCGGCCAATCCCTACGTAACTATCCTTGGCCCTCCGGAGAGCTCCGAGCGTCGCTTGAACCTGGCGCAATCTTTCAACTCCGTGGGTGCCGTGGTTACGCCCATCGTGGGCGCTGCGTTCATCCTTACTGGAGTCGAGTATTCGCGCGCACAGTTAGCCGCGATGACGCCGGAGCAATTGCACGCCTACGAGATTGCCGAAGCGTCCACGGTCAAAACACCCTACTTGGTCATCGCGGGACTCTTCCTGGCTGTCGCTGCGCTCATCTTCTTCTCCAAGCTGCCTGAAGTCCGTGAAGAGGAAGGCGATGCGGGAGCGCCCAGCGAGGCTGTCGGACTGCGTGGTCTGTGGCCATACAAGCATCTATTGAAAGGAGTAGCGGCGCAGTTCTTCTATGTGGGCGCTCAAGTAGGCGTCGCCAGCTTTGTCATCCGTTTTGCACAGTACAGCATGACCGGACTTCCGGAGAAACATGCCGCCAATTATCTCAAGCTGCATCTCCTGGGATTCATGATTGGCAGGTTTGCCGGCTCCGCCATCATGAAGCATATTGCGGCGTCCCGCCTGCTTTCGTTTTTCGGAGTCTCAGCCCTGACTTGCCTGACAGTCGTACTGCTGGGAACCGGAGTGGCCCCCATGTGGGCACTGGTCCTGCTGGGCTTCTTTCATTCGATTTTCTTCCCGACCATCTTTGCTCTGAGCCTCAAGCATCTCGGTGCCTACACCAAGCTGGGCTCATCCTTATTAGTGATGTCGATCATCGGAGGCGCCGTATTTCCAGCCATCATGGGCTACATCTCAGATATGAGCAATATCCGCTACGCCTTTGTGGTTCCATTCCTTTGCCATGTCTATGTACTCTATTTCGCGGCGAGAGGCTATCGTCCAGATCTCGATGCGCTGCCAGCGCCAGAACTCCGAAGCCTTCCTGTCGAGAATTAGCAGCGACCGAGGTAACGACATGCGCGTGAAACAAGTTCTGCTCCGCACGCTTGTATCCGTCCCACTTCTCGTCTTCTGTGCAGGCGGGTTGCATGCTCAAACCGCGCAGAATTCGGCCCACGCGATTCCCAAGACCAGCGAGCAGGTTTACAAAAACATCCAGGTATTAAAAGGAGTACCCGCCGACCAGTTCATTCCGGCCATGCAGTTCATCGCAGCCTCCTTAGGCGTCCAATGCGATTTTTGTCACATCGAGAATGCTTTCGACAAGGATGACAAGGAAACCAAGCAGACAGCGCGAAAGATGATGCGGATGATGTTCACCATCAATAAGGACAACTTCGATGGCCATCAGGAAGTCACATGTTTTGCATGTCATCGCGGTGCCCGCAAACCCTTGATCATTCCCAGCGTCAACCAGGACGATGTCAAAGTTGCTGAAGAAGAAAAGACGCGGCCTGAGGAAACCACCGGCCTGCCGGCCGCGGAACAGATCGTTGCAAAGTACGTTCAGGCGATCGGCGGGGCTGAAGCCGTGGCCAAGATTTCAACCCGCATTCAGAAGGGAACCCTGACGGTCGGCGCGAAGAGCTTTCCCGTTGAAGTTCTTGCTCAAGCGCCGGCAAGACGAATAACCACGGTGGGTTTCCCTGGCGGGGACAGCGTCACTGGCATCAACGGCGCAGAAGGCTGGCTGAGCACAGCAGGCCGGGCGCCACACGAAATGGGTCCTTCAGAACTGGATGCCGCGAAGCTGGACGCGGAACTCTTCTTCCCCACTTATCTCAAGCAAATCTTCAAGGAATTGCGAGTACAGAAAAGAGAACTGCTCGATGGCAAGCAGGCCTATGTCGTGTTGGGCATGCGGGAAGGCCAACTGCCAGTAGAACTTTATTTTGACGAAGAGTCCGGATTGTTGCTGCGGATGCAGCGCTACACGGAGACGCCGGTCGGACGAAATCCCACGCAGATTGAGTTTGCAGATTATCGTTCGGAGGGTGGGGTAAAGACCCCGTTTCGGTGGACTGTCGCTCGTCCTAACGGACGATTCACAATTCAGATCGAACAGATGCAGCAGTCCATCCCGATTGAAGAAAACAGATTTGCCAAACCTCCAGTCGCGCCGCCATCCTCCTGATCTCAGTGGCTGCGCAAGTTGCAACCCAACACATCGCCGTGGCGAAGTCTCGCGTGGAGCGAACCTCATTGCCATAGTCGTATTGCCGCCGTCCATGAGACGGCGATGGATCCGCTCATTACTGTTAACGAATTTCTGGACACACATATTTTCCGCACCGCCTCATGATCTGCTGAACTTCCAGGCACTGGAGATGCGAACTTTTAAGCTGCAATCCTGGCACGTGTGGGCCTAGCCCTGGCCGAGTACTGGCCATATATTTTGCGGCGCGGTAACGAAGCGGCTGCCAAGAACGCAATAACAGCAGTGAAACGAACCGTTGGGTGCGTAGCTCCAGGACGAGAGACCATCCAAGTCTGCTGGTGAAGAGAATCTGGCTCTGCAAACCGTAGGGCAAGAAAGCTGACGCACTTCTTCCCGTCAGCATAGCGTGAGTGGTATTCTCGATATGGCTTTTATCGCGTGGATCAAGGTTCCCTCGTGACGTGCCGATAGTAGCAATCGGATATTGGACGGGATCAAGAAAGCCTGCAAGTCGTTGAAAGGCCGACGTAGCTCAGTTGGTAGAGCAGCCGATTCGTAATCGGCAGGTCATCGGTTCAAGTCCGATCGTCGGCTCCAACACACCTCTAGTCCTCTCGGGTCGGCGGCGTAACCGGCAGATTTCGTGTTGACAATTTGGTTGTCGAATAACCTGCGACCTCACTTTGCGGACAGAAGAGTCGCTCAGTGGCTCGTATCATTGGGCGACACCACGCGCCCATACTCCGATGCCCGCCCCATGCGATCGAACATCCGGTAAGCTGCCGCCGAGATGCGCGCGATCGTATCCTCTCCATCGCGCTCCTTCTGCAGATAGCTCGTCATAATGCAAATCACATACGGACGATTCTGGGCAAAGACGATTCCCGAGTCATTGCGCACGCCTTCGAGAGACCCAGGCTTATCGGCTACCCGTACTCCCTCCGGCAAATCTCGCGAAATCCAGCTGTCCTTGTGCGTGCTGAGGACCTTCAGGAAGTCGTTTGTCATTTCATGGTTTAGCACCTTCCCGCGATAAATCTGCTCGAGCAGGATCATCATTTCTCGCGGTGTCGACACGTTTTCCCGGCCTTCGCCTGCGGCTTTCAGGTCCATCATTTTTCGGCGAAGCTGCGTGTGGTGCAGTCCCAGGCTGTCCAGCAGCCGATTCACGTTTTCCATGCCCACATGATCAATGAGGACATTGGTCGCGGAGTTATCACTCACCGCCACCATCATCGTGGCCAGGTCGCGGTTGGTGATTTTTGTGACCGAGGGAGTAAGGCCGCCCATGATGTCGCTGTCGGGTACCAGATCGCTCGCTTGCACCGTGTACAGATCCGTGAGCTTCGCTTTCCCGGATGCGCCTTGACTGGCTTCTTGATTTTGACGATAAAGCTCCGCCAGGACTGTAATCTTGATGGAACTGGCTTGCGCGAAAATTTCGTCTTCGTGCAGAAAGAATTTCTGCCCGCTCGTCAGATCCTCGATTGCCACGCCTAGAACGCCATCCAGATTGTGGTCGGCCTCACATATGGTCGACCCAAGTTTCTCCCACAAAGCCTGTTGTTTTGCGTTGAGCGCCGTCTGGGCCGCAGCCTGGGCCGTAAAACTTACCGAAACCAGGCAAAGAAAGAAGATAGCTTTCACGATACGTTCTCCAGCAAGAGATAAAATCGTCCACGCAGTGTACCGCGTGCATTCCGGGGAAATCTCGAGCGATATGAATCAGAAGGTTGTGAAGAGAGCGCGAATGAAGGCGCGTTGCCACAATCCTGCAGCTTGCTCAGAGCATGCCGCTCACGCTGGACTGAGTCCCAGCCCTGGCCTGTCAGGAAGGATGAGTTTCCCGTTCCGCACCCGCACTCCCGCATACGGGTCATTCGAGATTAGCAGGTTCCCGTCCAGGTCGGCGTAGTCGACGAGCGGCGACAGGTGCGCCGCGGCCGTAACGCTGACCGAACTCGACACCATGCAGCCAAGCATGGTTTTCATTCCCAGTGATTTCGCCACATCGATGCAGCGCTTCGCTTCCTGCATGCCGCCACATTTATCGAGCTTCACGTTTATGCCGTCATAGGCATTCACGAGGTGCGGCACCGCGGCAGCGCTCAGGCAAGCCTCGTCCGCAATAATCGGGATGTGCACGTGCCCTCGTACCCAACGCGTTTCTTCCAGCATCGCGGCCGGCATGGGCTGCTCCACAAATTCCACCCCTTGCGATTCCAGCCAGTTGATCTTCCGCACTGCCTCTTCTTTATTCTTCCAACCCTCATTGGCATCCACTCGCAACGGCTTGGTGGTTACACTGCGCACCGCTTCCACCGTCGCCTCATCCGTATCCAGACCCACCTTGATCTTCAGGACAGGGAAGTCTTTGGCCTCGCGCACTTTTTCTCGGGTAATGTCCGGTGTATCGATGCCGATCGAGAAGGTGGTCACCGGCGCGTCCGCAGCGTCCAGCCCGAAATAACGATACAGCGGAACACCGAGTTTCTTGCCCACCCAGTCGAGCACGGCAATATCGATGGCCGCTTTGGCCGCATACTGGCCATCAATCCGATGAAAGACGCTGGCCATTAGTTTTTGAAATTGCCACGGATCGGCAGAGATGAGCCACGAACGCAGAGACTCGACCGCATCACGGGCGCCCTCCGCGGTCTCATGATAGCGAATGATCGGCGCGCCTTCTCCCACCCCAGTAATGCCTTGGCTCATCAAACGCAAGGAGAAAGTATCGCGATACTCGCTCGAAGACATGGTGGTAGTCCACGTATGCCGAAGTTTCAGACGCGTGATGGACGTCTGCACTTGGCACCCGTCCCGATCCATGTATGCCTCGGTCGAGCCAGCGTGCGGCTCACAAGCGACGGCCGCTCCTGCCACGGTCGCAACTTTGATCCATTCGCGGCGATTCATTTGACCCTTCGTGACGCCACCAGCAGCCGCGTCCATGGCTGATCCCGCAACCGGCTGATCTGAACCCCAGGATGACCGTGCGTGGTGTCATGGATGAACTCGCCATGACCAATGAACATGCCGGTGTGCGTGATGTGGTCGGGCGCGCTGCCAAAGAAGAGGAGATCTCCCGCCCGCAGATGCTTGCGATCCACCGCAATTACACCACTCCATGCGGCCTGCAAGTCTGCGTCGCGGGGCATATTGATGCCCCGGCTGCGCACCAGCATCTGGGTGAATCCGGGAGCAATCGTAGCCCAGGCTCGAGCGTCCACCCCAAAGATCTGTCACGCCCAGGAAGCGCTTGCCAAGCCCAATGGATTCCTCGATGGTCAGGGGCAGTGTATTCGCATTCACGTCTCCATCCTGAACCCATGCTTTCTGCCCGTCCACGAGCCGCACCTCCAACCAGCCGGCATCGTCGCCCGCGCCTTCCTTCTCAACTTCGAGACGCGTTTCAAACGGAACACTCAGCAGGGGACGGTGCGCGCTCACGTCGGTTTCGCGATATAGATTCGCAAGTAGACTATTGACCTGAACTGTCCTGGCCGAAGTAGCGTAAGGAGCCCCGTTTACGCCTCGCAGTGTCACATCGAGCCGCATCCATCCCGTGTAGTCGTCCGGCGTGCGCACTTTCGCCCACCCGGAGGCTTCCTCCAGCACTTTCACATCACTGCCGTAAATTGCCTGCGAGACGACGTCGGAATCATCGCTCGCCCGGGAATACATGTTGGCCACCGGCACGGATACCGCCAGCTCTGGCGACGCGCTGAGCTGAGCCAGACTATAGGCGGATAGAAACAAGATTCCTAACAGCATGCTTATTCGTGTCACGGTCGATGGGCCCGCTGATTCACTCTCATGCAAAAGTCTGCTCTATTCAGAACGTGTACTTCCCGGCAAGCTGCATCTTGCGCGCACCCTTGTAGCCCGGATAGCCACCGAAAGTCTGTCCTTCCATGTAGCCGAATGATCCGCTCGTGATACGCAAGCTGAGCGGAGTGTCGTAAATCACGGCATTGGTGAGGTTTTGTACGTCCATGCGAATTTCGAACTTCTGCTGTTCGGTGACTTTGAAGGTTTTCGAAATCCCCAAATCTACGTTGAAATTGTGCGGCAGATTGAAGAAGTTGCGTCCAATGTTGCTTAGCTGACCGGGGGCTGGCTGATAGAACAAAGCCTGCTGCTGGGGCGTGAAGTAGTACAACGATGCTCCCCCGGAAAATGGCTTCGCGGGGTTGCCGTTGCCGTCCTGCCAATTCAGGTGACCCATGCCCGGCGAGCACTTATCGCAGCTCGCAGGCGTCATGACTGTATCGTTGTAGGTATAGGCGCCGCTGTACACCGTGAATGGGCGACCGGATTGCAGCGTGAAGATACCGGAGATCTGCCAGCCTCCTACTACGTGATTCAGAATCGAGTTCTCCGGGTGCAACCATTGCTTGCCGCGGCCAAAAGGCAGGTCCCATACCCAGTCACCCTGCAGGGCATGCCGGCGATCGAAGTCGGACCGAGCATAATTGAGACGGCGATTAACGTTGTCGAAGGGAATACTGGAAGAGCTCTGAGACGAGCCCGTCGGCACCGTGCTGAATGTGGGATCGTACGAGCGCGTATCGAGCGATTTCGCGTACGTGTAGCTTGCCTGAAACTGCAGGCCCGAGCTGAATCGCCGTTGCACCTGAACCTCGAGAGCGTGGTAGTTGGACCAGTCATGCGTGTCGAGCGTGTCAACTTCGTCTGCGAACTGCGGGAACGGCGTGAAGAAGAAGGGGCTGAATCCTTCGGTCGCAATCAATTGATTTCCATTGGCGTCGGTCGCCTGATTGATGAATTTCGCGATTGGGCCAATGGAGTTCAGTGCCAGTGAACCTCCGAAATTGTTCTGGATGAACTGAGACCCGGTCTGGCCGTCCAGGTATTGATAGTTCGCCAGTAAGCTATTGATAAGCGGGCTGTCTCCGGTGAAGTTATTTGCTTGTAGTTGTTTGAACGCATTCAGAAAACCATTGCTCTGGATCTGGTGCCGGTTGGCATCGTAGCCGCCGAAAAGATTGCTGCCGTGGCGGCCAATGTAGTTCACTTCCAGCACCAGCTTCGCGGGCAAATCATGCTGGACACTCAACCCCCACTCGTGCGTTCTGGGCGTTGTCAGGTTTGGATCCATGACGGTGGTGTAGTTGGTGGAAAAAGGTGGGGGCGTGCGCAAGGAAACCGGCGTTATGCTGGGATCCGGCGAGTATGGTGGCAAGCCGTCCTTGAGTCGCCCGCCGTTAAAGCCGAACAAGGTATTCTCGTAGGAGTACGTCTGTCCGGGAAGATTCTGGATGATGTACGACGACACCACAAAAGTGTTGATGCGATCGTATGCGAGCCGATAGTTGGCGCGAATTGATGTCTTGCCATCCCCTTTCGGATCCCACGCAATCCCGACCGACGGCCCGAAATTCTTCCACGAATCGTTATAGAGCTTGCCAGGAACCCAGCTGATTGTGTCACTCGGCGCCGCCCCGGAGACCATAGCATGGTCGGGGTGCAGAATCAGATTATGGGGATTGCGCGGCGACATCTTGATCTCCCAGCGAACGCCGGCATCGATGACCAGGTTGGGACGAATCTTCCAGTTGTCCTGGAAATAGAGGTCGTACTCGGGAAAACGCGAGTCGAAATTGAAGAATGTTCCTGCGGGAGCCCACTGGTTTCCGCGCCCGACCAGTCCCACATCGATCGCGCCTACCCGGCCCAGCAGATCGTTAATCGCCCCTTGGGCAGTTCCCAAGTCATAGACGGAGTTCACGGCAGTGGGAATGTTGAAGGTGGTGGGATCAACCGGATTCGTATTCGTATCGAAATACACCAGCGGGTCGGCGTCAAAAATGCCGACATTTCCGCGGTTGTCAATGTGTCGTTGGTAGAGAATCTGCCCGCCCCAGCGCAGAGTATGGGTTCCCTTGGCCAGGCTAAAGTTATCGGATAGCTGGTACGTGGTGAGCTCGCGGGCGTTGCCCAGATCGTTATGCAGAGGCAGGCTGTTGAGCACGCCATTGGGATCCTGCGCCAGAATGTTGGGAACGAACGGTGGATTCTTGGTGACGTTGGGATCGCCATTGGCAAAGTTAAAGCCGAAGCGGTTCATGCCCAGCACCAACTCGTTGGTCGAGTGGGCGCTCGGAATCCAGCGCCAATTGATGGCCAGGTTTCGCGGAATGCGGTAGGTGTTTACCCAGTTCGGATTTCCCGGGTATGCGGGTTGCCCCGCGTTCACGATGTCACCCAGCGTGTTCTGGTGGCCGCTCATCCAACGTACAAACACAGAATGCCGCTCGTTGAAAGTGTGGTCGAGCTTGATCAGATAGCTCTTCTGGTCTTCCTTCTCGGTTGGAATCCAGTCGAAGCCCGCAAAATTCAGGCCGTCGCCGACCGTGAAGTTGTTCGGAAACGGAGTCTTGTTGAGAAACGCCTGCATCTCGGGATCAAGCCCGAGTTGCTGAGGATCATTTGCGGCGACACTGTAGGTTCCCACATTGACGCCGGGCAGAACATTTCCGTGCAAGTCCACCGATGCCCCCGGAGAGTTGGCCGGCAGGTTTCGCGGACAATCATCGACATTGGGATCACATGTCCCAGGGACTTCCACGTACCGGAACAAACCTTGCCGGGCCTGCTGCGTATAGACGTACCGAGTCACTTTCGCGGTTTGGGTCGTGCGCAGGAACTGGAAATTGCCAAAAAAGAAGGTCTTATTCTTTTGAATCGGTCCGCCCAAGGCTGAAGCCCCCAATCTGCTGGATGAACTGATTCCGGGGCAGTGGTGGAGTCGAGATCTTGTTCGCCACCTCATTCGCATTGAAACTTGGCGTCTGATAAAAGAAGAACACGTTGCCATGGAACGCATTCGTGCCGCTGCGCGTCACCATGGCGACAATCGCCTCCGCTGGCTCGGCCGATATCAGCGGTGGCATTTCCTGTCACCACGCGGAATTCCGCCAGCATGTCGGGATTGGGACGAATGGGAGAAGAACCGGCTCCGGGCGCGCTGGTCTCGTTAGCGTCGACTCCATCCAGTGTGTAATTCCATGCGCGGTCACGCGCTCCGTGCACGTGAACTCCACCCCCGGCATTGGACCCCACCACAACACCAGGTTGAAAATTCACGAGATCGAGCGGATTCCGGCCCTTGGCATCCACAATCGGCAGGTTCGCGACCGCGACCTGATCTACCAGATTGCCGAAGTTTCCTGATGTGCTGGTCTGCACCGTCTCGGCCGACGCTACCACTTCCATCTTTTCGTTGATCGCACCCACCGTGAGCTTGGCATTTACCGTCATGGGCTGCCCGATGGTCAGCAGGTTGCCAGTGGACACGAAAGTCTTGAATCCGGGCGATTCCACCCGGATCGTGTAGGCACCAGGCGCCATGCTTTCGAACGAGTAGCCGCCCGCCGCATTGGTGGTCGTGAAACTCGAAACCCCAGTGCCCTCGTTAACCGCAACCACTCTCGCGCCGGAAAGCGCAGCCGCAGTGGAGTCTTCCACAGTGCCCGCAATTCTCGACGTACCGGTCTGAGACCATGCGATGCCGGCAAAGATGAGAATCAGAAGTCCCCAAACTGCAACTTTTCTGCTGCTCATAGAAAAAATCCTCCATTCCGCGTCGTACATTTGGCCGCTGTACTCCGAACACAGCAAGACTTCTGTGTATTTCTCTGTGGTTGTTGGACGAGCGCTTTATACCGCACGTAGAAAACGACCGTCAAGGAATTTCATCACTAGATGCAACAAATGTTTCTATGGCATGCCCAGAATGGTATTCATAGCCGTGCGCGCTACATGCTGAGAAGAAGCGTAACGGATAACAATTGCAGATTTGCGGGCCGGGGGCGCGCAATGGATGCTCTTTCGAATCGCAACGAACGTTACTATCTATTTACATCGAGGAATCTTAGGAGAAGGCGGCGAAGTCTATGCCGAATACCAGCGGAACCCAGTTTGCTGTTCCTGGGCCGCCTTCTTCAGCAGCGCCAGCGTCCGTGCGCGCCGGTAATGCGCGCAGATCGTGAAGAGCACGTGGATAAAGCTGATGGGAGCAGAGTAGGAATTGCTGAACGGGGCCTCGACCGAAGTCAGAAAGCACTCGTCTGCGAAACGGGCCAGCGGCGAAACGAAGGTGTCCGTGATTCCGACTGTATACGCTCCGCTGGCTCGGGCCTGCTGCACGCCTTCGACGGTTTGCCGCAGGCAACGCCGAAAGCTCAAGGCAATGACCAGGTCGTGCTTCCCAAGTGTCCGGGTCACATGAATGGTCTTGCCCGCCGTCGTCGCCGGAATCACAGGCAGGCCCAGAAGTGTCAGTTTGTAGTCCAGGAAATCCACCAACCCGATGGCCATGTCCCCGCCCAGCAATATGATACGTTTGGCCTCATAGATTCTCTTGGCCAGGTTTACCACCCGGTTCATGTCCAGCGTATTGCGCAACGAATGCAAGTTGTGCAGATCCCGCTCCAGCGCTTTGCGTCCGTGCGAGGCCACGCTCGACTCATTCGGCGACGAGGTCTGCATTCCTTCCAATGACGTGGCGCTGGCAATCGACAACTCGTGTAAATAGGCCTTGAACTGTGGATAGCTATTAAAACCGAGACCCCGGGCAATACGCAGCACGGTCGCAGGGTCCGTTTCCAGACGCTGTGCCATCTGCCGGATACTCATCAGCACGAAATCGCGGGGATGCTCCTGAACTGGCCGGATGATTTCCTGTCTGGTCTTGTTCAGCCGCGCGATCCGATCCGCAAAACTCAGGTGATCCCGGCTGCCGTCCAGTCCTGCATTCGACTTCTTCATTACGAGCCTCCGAGCATACGCGGAATGCCGCCAAAGCCGTTCCCTACGTAAGTGTCTAACCGCATCAAATGTAGCAAAATATTAACTCTATGTATCAGATGTAACACATGGATCCTTTGCCTTCAGTCTCACTTTGGCCCTAAGAGGCGTGACCCTGATCACCGCCTGGCCTCCAGAGCGAGGTCACAATATCGGTGTGTAGGTCTGTCTCTGGCGTGCGAAATGGCATTGATCGCGATCAAGCTCGTTCATACCGCACTCTGGGCTTTCTTCGCGGGATGCATTCTCGCCTTACCGGTCACGGGGCTGCGGCGTCGCTTCGACTGGGCCGCCATTCTGACCGCCGTTATCCTCGTGGAATGTTTCGTGCTCGCTCTGAACCGTGGACGATGTCCTTTAACCGACCTTGCAGGACGCTTTACCAGCCAGCAAGCCGACAATTTCGATATCTATCTACCGCTCTGGCTGGCCCGCTACAACAAGACCATTTTTGGCACGCTCTTCATCGTGAACGAACTGATTATCCTTGGGTGTTCGAGAATGAAGACAAGATGTGCTCGAGCCCGGCAGCCTGAGGGAAGCAGCAGGCCATGAGGATTCTTGCCGCGAGTTCGCTCTATTTCGCGCAGGTTTTCGGAGCGGGCTTCGTGCTTGGAGTTGGCCAAACTGTAGTGCTCCGTGCCGCATCTCGCATTCACTGAGCGTCACTTTGTAAGCGAAATCTCTCCTACCAAAGCGCAAATCAATGCGCACTTCCTTTCGCTGCCGGACTCCTGCTCGCGCGCCATAAGTAGAAGATAAGGAAGGAACTAGAGGTGGACCCGCACGGATCTGGATTGGCCGTTGACATGCATACTAGTGTAATTGAATAATGTCTATCTACAAAATAGACATTATTCTCGGAGACACTAAACGCAAATTTTTCTTGGGCCTTTTTAGAAAGCCAGAACAGCCAGGAGAGAAAAATGTCAGGCTTCAGACTACGGATTGTGTTTTTTTTGTCGCTCGCAGCGGTCCTTCCAGCGCTCGTAAACGCGCAAACTTCCGCAGATGGACCGACTCCGCCGTCAAGCCAGGTAGCGAACACTTCCTCGCCAGATGCGGACCTTCGCTCCCAGGTGGACCGATTGGAGCGCCTGGTGCGCGAACAGCAGAAGCGTATTGACGCGCTCGAGGCAGGGCGTCCGACCACTGCGTCCTTACCAGCCCCGACGAATGCTGCACTGGCCGCCGTCGGCCAGTCGGAAGCTTCTATTTCCTCTCCTGCATCGCCTGCCGCTGCGCCACAGAATCAGCCCCCTGAGCAGATTGTCGAGGCCGGCAGCTCCGACCAGCGCATCCGTAATTTGGAGCGGCAGATCAAAGGCCTCGGCCCCATCTCGTTTAGCGGAGACGTGCGTCTTCGGGGTGAGCCCTTCTTCGGTGGACCCGCGGACGGATCGCTGGATCGTATGCGTGGCCGTGTACGGGCCCGCTTCAATGCAGTTGCCGATCTTGGATCGCAATTCCGGACCGGCATGACGCTCGCGACCGGCGACATTAACGATCCCGTCTCCACCAACCAGACACTCGGCGGCTTCTACACCCGCAAGACCATCGCCCTGGACCAGGCGTTTGTCCAATTCACGCCCAAGCAGTTCAGCGCCCTGACGCTCACAGGCGGGAAGTTTGGATATCCCTGGTACAACACCGAACTCACTTGGGATAAAGATCTCAATCCGGAGGGTGCGGCCCAGAGCCTGGCCTTCCAACTCAACACGCCGGTGTTAAAGCGAATCGCGCTGGTCGGATTCGAAATGCCTTTCGCGGAGGTCGCCGGCACCACCGTGAACGGGAAGAGAATCGC
>Ga0210396_10000308_pt1 | contig 70198 bp, 59 predicted proteins | sample IncBWH17OmetaG_FD_155466 | JGI IMG/M metagenome (GOLD analysis project Ga0210396, IMG submission 155466) | Forest soil microbial communities from Barre Woods Harvard Forest LTER site, Petersham, Massachusetts, United States - Inc-BW-H-17-O ... | reverse complement strand
GTGCCGGCGGGATTCACGATCACAACCGAGGCCTGCGATTACTTCTTCAAGCACGGCCGTAAATATCCGAAACAGCTGCGCGCGGAAGTTGCCAAGAGCTTGGCTCGGCTTGAAAAGCTCACGCACAAAAAGTTAGGCGACGCCAAGGACCCGCTGCTGGTGAGCGTACGTTCCGGTTCGGCCCGCTCGATGCCGGGAATGATGGAGACGATCCTGAACCTGGGCCTCAATGACAAGGCGGTACAGGGCCTCGCACGCACCACGAACAATGAGCGATTCGCTTACGACGCTTACCGCCGTTTCGTGCAGATGTATTCGTCCGTCGTGATCGGGCTGCCGAAGGAAGAATTGGAGCAGCGCCTGCGTGCGCTGAAGCAATCTCTCGGAGTGAAAGACGATACGGAAGTGAGCGCCGAGGGATGGCGCAAGCTGGTTAGCGAATACAAGGCCTATTACAAAGAGAAGACAGGGACGGCGTTTCCGGAGGATCCAGAAGAGCAGCTCTGGGGCGCGATTGGCGCGGTGTTCGATTCCTGGATGGGCGAGAAGGCGCAGACCTATAGGCGGGTCGAGAAAATTACGGGCTTGTTGGGAACTGCGGTAAACGTCGTGCAGATGGTGTTTGGAAACACTGGCGACAATTCCGGCACGGGCGTCTGTTTCACGCGCGATCCTTCCACCGGTGAAAAGGTCTTCTTCGGAGATTTTCTTTTGAACGCGCAGGGCGAGGATGTAGTGGCCGGGATTCGCACTCCAATGCACTTGCAAGAAATGGCGAAGCGCATGCCGAAGGTTTATGCGCAACTGGAACGCGTGCGCCAGACACTGGAGAAGCATTATCGCGACATGCAGGATCTCGAGTTCACGGTCGAGAACGGGAAGTTGTATATGCTACAGACGCGCACGGGGAAGCGCTCGCCTTCGGCGGCGTTTCAGATTGCTGTGGATATGGTGAACGAGAAGCTGATCAAAGTTGAAGAAGCACTTGAACGAATCAAGCCTGAAGACGTCGAGCGGCTTTTTTATCCAGTACTAGATCCGAAGATGGCGCGCAGCGAATTGTCGAACCGGTTGCTCGTCACGGGGAACAATGCGGTGCCTGGTGCGGCGGTGGGCAAGGCGGTATTTACTGCGCAGGAAGCGGAGGAATGGGCGGCGCGCGGCGAGAAAGTAATTCTCGTGCGGCATGAAACCAGCCCGGAGGACGTCGGCGGGATGTACGTGGCTCAGGGAATTCTCACTGCTACCGGCGGGAAGACCAGCCACGCGGCGGTCGTTGCGCGCGGTTGGGGTAAATGCTGCATCGTGGGCGCCGAAAAGCTAGATATTGACCTCGCGAAAAAGGCGATGAATTCGAACGGGCGCGCGGTGCGCGAGGGCGAGTGGATCACGCTCGATGGCGGCGACGGCTCGGTGTACACGGGCCAAATCGAACTGGTGCGACCGGAACCCCCGAAGGCCTTCGAGACTTTGATGAAGTGGGCCGATAAGGCGCGCAGGATCGGTGTTCGCGCCAACGCTGATACGCCCCACGACGCGAAGGTGGCGCGTGAAATGGGGGCGGAGGGCATCGGTCTGTGCCGTACCGAGCACATGTTTTTCAAGGATTTCGAACATCCAGAGAAGAGCATCGAGCGCCAGCAGGCCATCCAGGAAATGATTCTGGCGGATACGCCGGAGGCGCGCCGCAAAGCCCTGGAGAAATTACTTCCATTTCAAAGGCGCGACTTCATCGGGCTTTTTGAAGCGATGGGTGGACTTCCCGTAACCATTCGTTTGATTGACCCGCCGCTGCACGAATTCGTGCCGCACGATCCCGCCAAGCAAGCCGAGCTGGCGAAGAAGATCGGCATTTCGGCCGAGGCGGTGGCGCGTCGCATTGATCAATTGCATGAAACCAATCCGATGCTTGGACATCGCGGTTGCAGGTTGTGCATTACATATCCGGAAATTCTCGACATGCAAGTTCGAGCGATTATTGAGGCGGCCATTGATTGCCAGAAGCGGGGCATTAAAGTGCTGCCTGAAATCATGCATCCGCTGACAATGGACAAGAAAGAGCTGAAGATCTTGGATGATCAGACGCGAAAGGTCGCCGAAGAGATTATTTCGCGGTCTAAGGTGAAACTTGAATATCTTGTGGGCACCATGATTGAGTTGCCGCGCGCGGCGATGCTTGCCGACCAAATCGCGGAAGTGGCGGAGTTCTTTTCTTTCGGGACGAACGATTTAACGCAGACAGTGATGGGGCTGTCGCGCGACGATGCGGGACGGTTCCTACCGGATTACGTGGATGAAAGAAAAGCTGGAATATTTCCGGCGGACCCATTCCAGACGTTGGATGTTGCCGGCGTGGGCATGCTCGTTGAATGGGGGATTGAACGCGGTCGCAAGACGCGCCCAAAACTGAAGATCGGTATCTGCGGCGAGCATGGCGGCGATGCGGACAGCGTGAAATTCTGCCATCGAGTGGGCATGGACTATGTGAGTGCTTCGCCATTTCGCGTGGGAGTCGCACGGCTCGCCGCGGCGCAGGCGGAAATTGAAGACAAGAAACGGGGGAAGGCGAAGCGCAAGTAGTCAGCTGGAAGGAGAGAGTTCAAGGGCCACAAGAGATCCCGTACTGTGACATCGAAGGAGCGCACTATTTCGTCATTGAATTTTCCGCCTCTCGACAGCAGGCCCTTGATTATCGGGATATGTGGTGGCACGGGCTCCGGAAAGACGACGATTACGCGGCGAATTATCGAAGCGCTGACGGAAACCAGCGTCATCGTTCTGCAGCAGGACAATTATTACCGCGACTATCCCGAGCTTTCCTTCGAAGAACGCGTCAAGGTGAATTTCGATCATCCCGATTCGATGGACACGCCTTTATTGGCGGAGGACGTTCGGCGTCTTCGCGCGGGGCAAGCGATCGAGCGGCCCACATACGATTTCGCGAACTTCCAGCGGCTGAAGGGAACCGTGCGCATCGAGCCTCGGCCGGCGATCATCGTGGAAGGTATTCTGATTTTCGAGAGCAAGCCGCTGCGCGAGCTAATGGATATCAAGATTTTCGTGGATACGGATGCGGACCTTCGTTTCATACGCAGGTTAGTCCGCGATCTTCGTGAGCGCGGACGGACAATGGAGATGGTCGTCGAGCAGTACATGAATACCGTGCGGCCGATGCATATGGAGTTCGTCGAGCCGTCGAAAAGGTATGCGGACGTGATTATTCCCGAAGGCGGGTACAACGACGTCGGGATCGACCTGGTGATCCAGAAGATCCGGTCACTCGTGCGGCAGTAAGCGGGATGGCAGATTTCTCGGCACCCTCATGGAACGAAAACGAGCGTTCCGACGTAATAGTATAGTGGGATCTCCGAGGGGAGGCTATGGTGAAATTCCTACTGTGGTGCATTTTGCTGGTGCTGTGCTGGCCGCTGGCTTTACTTGCCTTGGTGCTATACCCGTTCGTTTGGCTGCTCTTGCTGCCGTTTCGGATCGTAGGAATCGCGGTCGAGGGCGTCCTCGAATTGCTGCGTGGGATATTGTTCCTGCCCGCACGGATTTTGCGCGGACCGCACGCAGCGTAAGATGAACGTGAGATCAACGCACACGCTCCTCTTTAACTTTATCCTCCATTTCAAATGCATGTCCGGCGGTCGCGTCGTGGGCGGGCCGACATTTCGCGCAGCGTGTTAGATATTTTGGGGTGTTGAACAAATACTTCAAGATGCCGCTCAGCGATGATTCTCGCGGCGATGATGGAGCGCGCGAACGAAGTTAAGGTTTAACTGCGGTTTGCCGCTCGGGGGTTTGCACTACGACTGGGAACAGGGCGGGCGCGTTCTCTGTCGGCGTGGCTTGAGGTATTGGTTCAATTTTGGCTCTTGCTGCCACTTGGCCAGCGCTCGGTTTCTGCGGCACACGCACTAGGATATTTCCAGCGACCGCCGCCGTGAAGTGGTCTCCTGAACCTGCGATGGCCGGCGAGTTCTTCCGGTATTCAGAAATGAAATAGGGATAGCCGGCGAAGTTTCCCATGGCGGTTTTGGCGTCTTGCACTGCGGAAAAATTCGCCGGAATCCGATCGCCGCTGGCGGCCTGAATGTCCTGCATGAACCAAATCGCGTATCCCGCGGTTCCCATGCCCGGGCGTCTGGTCGCCATAACTCGAGCGCGCGCTTGCGCGCCACTGGGGATTACGGTGACGCCGTCGAGCGCCACGTCCTGGAGGACAGACATTTCGATGACGGAGCCTTCCTGCAGACCGTCGGGTGACACATCGCCGCTCAGCGTTAGCTCGACCGATGTGGAGTCCGGGATCTTAACTTCGATCGTTGCACTGCCATCGGGCGATTGGGCAGGGAAAGCTTCGGGCGCATGCAGCATTGCCAGCACGATCCGATCCGAGACGCCAGCTTGCTTCAATCGGTGAATGCCCGCCGGCGAGGTATCAAAATCGCAGTGCGAAGCATTGATCTTGGCGATGATGGCCTCGGGGCTGAAGTGATCGCCTTCCATCTTCATCACATTCACGTTGGTGATGAGCGGAGCGGGTTCGGTACGCTCGGCGGAGCGTGCTAGGACCGGCTGCAGCTTCGGAACTTCCGGCTGTGCGGCTGGTTGTGACTCACGCTTCCCAGTCAGTCCGAAGGTGAATATCTCTTGGGGCGGAGGCGCGGTAGTGGAAAGATCGCTGCTGATGACCCATCCGAGCCTGCCGTCCGCGGTTTGAACCTGAGAGTAGTCGTCCGCCTGCGCGATAACTTCAACCTGCTCGCTGCAGCGCAACTTGCCAAGTTCTTCGAATTTCTGCGTGGATTTATACAGCAAGATGTAAGAGTCGTAGGTTCCACAGTGCGCGTATGCGGCGGTGTTCGCGCGCGCCGGTAGCGCGACGATGAAGAATACCCCGATCGAGAGAGAGATTTTTTTCATCCCAAGTATCCCAATGTGCCTCGGGGCTCGCTGAGTGAGAGCGCCCCTGCCCTGTATTGCGCTATTTTTTGGCGGGTGCGGTTGGCTGGCAATAGTACTTTGAAACAGGCTGCCGAACAGGAAAGGTACAGGCTGACCGCGAGGGGAGCGGGCGTGGACGATGCGAACTGCGCAAGCTTGGAGTGTTTCTTCATGTGCAATGCGTGGGCGAGCCGACATTTCTAGGTGATTATGAAACACGCCAATTCTTCGCCATCGCGATTTTTGTTCATAGCTTCAAAAAACTTGAAGGCGTCGCCTTGGAAATCGTGCTTAAACAAAAACGTGAGGTTTGCTTGTCGAGATTCGAGGCGTCAGATCGGGGACAAAAAGAAGCAGGCGCAGAGGTTCAAGCTTTACTTTTAGTTTGCGATTTCGGGTGACGCGGAAGATTCGGTGGAATTCCAAGATGTTCGGTGCCCCAGGCGCAGAGTGTGCTCAAGGGCTCGATCAATTGTTCACCGGCACGCGTGAGCGAGTAGGTGACTTGCGGCGGCGAGGCATGCTTGACCATGCGCTGTACGATTCCGTCCGACTCCAATTGGCGGAGCTGGGCGGTCAGAACCTTCTCGCTAATGCCGGGAAGGAGCTCACGAAGTTCGGCGAAACGTTTGGAGCTGAAACCCAAATGCCAGATCGCCAGGACCTTCCATTTGCCGCTGACGACGTTGATGGTCCCTTGCACGGGGCAACCGAAGTGATTTTTCACCGGGACCTCCCGGGCTTACCTAATTGTGCGTACTTCCGATGATCACCGGACGGTTATACCATTTTGGGGAACTGGCTCGACGGAAAATGAATCCAGGGGCGAGCCTCGGCCTCTGAAGGGTTTCGATTCGTCAGGACATCAACGGGAGCAAACAAAATGATTTTAGTCACGGGTGCAAGCGGGACTGTAGGCAAGGCGGTGCTGGCGGAAGTGGTGCGGAGTGGGGCCAAACACCGAGCGATGTACCGATCCAAGGCGGAGGCGGCCAAAGCCCCGGCAGGAACGGAAACGGTGTTCGCGGATTTTTCGGACAAGGCAAGCCTGGCATTCGCTTTACGCGGAGTTGCGAGCGTCTACCTGGTGTGCTCGCCCATCCGTGAACTGGTACAGCTCGAAGGGAACGCCATTGACGCCTGCGAAGCAGCGGGAGTGCGGCGAATCGTATTGAATTCAGCGATGGGAGCCGGGGATTACGGGAAATCGTTCCCGAGCTGGCATCGCCAAGTGGAAAACAAATTAGACGCCACGAAGATGGCGCGCTGCATTCTGCGACCAAACAGCTTCACGCAGAATGTGGTGACGTATTTTGCTCCGAGCATTCGAGAGCAGGGCGCTTTCTACGGAGCGATGGGCGATGCGCGGACCAGTTATGTGGACGTGCAGGACATCGCTACGATAGCGGCGAAAGCGCTGCAGGGCGGTGCGCACGATGGAAAGGTGTATGAATTGAACGGCCCGGAGGCGCTAACGTACAAGGAGGTTGCCGAGAAAATTTCACGGCAGACGGGAACCGCCGCTCGCTATGTGGATATTCCCGCAGAGGCGCAGCGCAGAGCGATGCTCGAACAGGGCATGCCGGAGTGGCAGGTGACAGCGCTCCTTGAATTGCAGGAATACTACACGGGCGGGCAAGGCGGCTCGTTGGATGGAATGCTGGAGGAATTGCTCGGACGGCCGGCAAGAACGATGGACCAATTCCTGAAAGAGTCTGCGGCAGAGTTCCGCGGCCAAGCGGCCAAGGCCTAAGGCAAGTCGCGCTAGACATCAAAATCCAACTACGGTTTTGTGCTGGGTGGAGCCGTTGTGCGCGCTGAAACTTGAGATTCCGGTTGATTGTTCGCGGCTGGCGTTGCGGACGGCTGTGCATCAAGCTCGGACGCGGTCAAGGTTTTTGCCAGAGCCACCGAAAGTTTCAGCGGCACGTTGCCGTGGACCACGGCTTGAAAGTTGCGCCGGGCGGCCATCACCGTTGGTTTATTCTTGCGGAATTCCCACCTGGGCGCGATCGCGCCATCAACGCCGCCTTCGGGACTAGCACCCGCTGGTGCGGAAGTGAAGTCTATCGGGATGCGGTCTCCATTCACGGCGGTTACGTCCTGCATGGCCCACGAGACCTCGCCCGGACGCCCCATCCGCCCCGGCTCGGTGACGGTGATCACGCGGGCGCGCGCTTCGGAACCTTGCCGGACGACGATTCGTCCATTGACTACGACATCCTTGACCACCGTCATTGCCACGAGGGTGCCTTCCTGAACTCCTTGCGATGAAACATCCGCATTGAGCGTGACCTCGATTGCGGTTCCGTCTGGAATTCTCACGTCCACAAAATCGACTGGCCTCGGCGCGGGCGCAGCGGACGCGGTCGGAGCCTGAATCATGGCCTGGATCACGTTGTCAGCAAGACCTGCAAGTTTAAGTTTCTGCAGAGCCGCAGGCGAAGTGTCAAAATCGCACTGTGACGATTTGATTTTCGCGATGATGACGTTGGTGCTGAGGCGCATGCCGTGCATATTCAAGACATTTCTGTTATTCAGCGGGAGATTGACATCTTCGCCCGGAGGCACGTCCGTATTGGTGAGGCCGAATGGCGTCTTTGGCTGAGCCGGCGACGCGGGCGCGCCGGAAATGTCCGCGGAGCGCACCCAGCCTACTCGCCCGTCACTGGTGCGAACCTGGAAATACTGCAGCCAACGGGTTAGTACTTCCACCTTTTCATTGCAGCGCAGTTTGCCGAACTCTTCAATTTGGTCGGTCGTTTTGTAGAGCAGCACGTAGGCATCGTAGGTGCTGCAATATGCGTATCCGGTGGAATCGGCACGCGCCGACGCTGCTGCCGGAACAACCGCGAGAATCAAGACGAGAAATCGAAGTTTCATTTTGGTCCCCAAGAAGATGCCCGCGGCGGAGCGCTAATCCGCCTCCTGAACCTACGGCGGAGCGAGACGGTTTGTATTCTTGCCGTGGACGCAGCGTTCGACAATGGTACTTGTGACTCGTTAGTAATGATGGCTTTCAGGCACGTTCCAGGACTGCGCCCTGGGTTTAGGTGGGCATCTTGAGGAAGAAATATACGGCGAGAAAGCCAAAGATGGCGTCGGGAGCCCAGCCGGCCAGCAACGGTGGAAGCTGTCCGACCGAGCCCATCGCTTCAAACAGTGCAGCAGCTGCCCAATAAATGATCGCAATTCCGACAGCCAGCGCCAGGCCACCGACGGCGCCGCGCGTTCCCACCAGGAACGCGAAAGGCGCGCCCAGACAGACGATGATCGCGGCAATTAACGGGAAGGCGAATTTCTTCTGCCATTGCACAGAGAGCCGCGAAGTATCGAATCCCGCATGGCGAAGACTGAGGATGTACTCGCCCAATTGGCGCCAGTTCATCTGATAGGACTGGCGAACTTCGCGGCGGAAATAGCCGGGAGGTTCGGAGATTTCCGGGAGCGACTCAACCTTGAAAGGCGTATAGCGTGTGACCTTGCCGCCGTTATTAAAGTCACGAATCCAGCCGCCGGTGAGAACCCAGGTATTTTCCGACGCTTCCCAGGTCGCGCGCGAGGCGAAGACACGGCGTCGAATTTGAAAAGTGTCAGGATCGAGCTCGAAGACGCTGAGGCCGCCAAACAGTTGCTGATCGGGATCGAAGAGCTCGTAGTTATAGATCTTGCTGTTCTCGCCGAAGATCCACTGATGCGCGGGTTGAAAATAGGTTTGCGGCGGGCGGCCTTTGATTTGGTTGCGCAGAGCGTCCTGCCGCTGGTTGGCGTAGGGAAGAAAAGTATCGTCGAGCAGAAACATGGAGCCGGCCACGACGCATCCCGCAAGCGTGAGCGGCAGCACGAGGCGGTAGAGGCTAATGCCGCTGGCCTTGAAGGCAATCACTTCATTATTTTTTGCCATGACCGCCAGAGTCACCAGCGTCGCGACGAGCGTTGCCAGCGGTGCCAACTGATAGACCATGAGAGGGACCAGATAGCGGAAATAATTCAAGACCATTGAGACCGCGATGTGATTTTTCGAGATGTCGCCGAGTAAGTCGAAAAGCGTGAAAGCGTCAAAAATCACGACGAAGCCCGCGAGCAGGACGAAGAAATAATAGAAGAATCGCTGCAGAAGATAGACGTCAACCAACATCGGAAACGCGACTGGATCGCCCGCAGGCTTCGGATGGCGCGCGGCCGGTTTCGCCGCCAAACCGTTGACCACGGGTCCATTTGAAACAGGGATCGGGGCAGCCTCTGCTTCGCGACGCTGCCGTGGACGCGAACGCCGCAAAAGCGAATCAAACCACGCCAAGATGCGGTTGGGCCTGCGAATGGACTCGATTCGACGCAAAAAGAAGAGGCCGAGGATAATTGCTCCAACATTCGCGGCCCATATGCCGGCCCAGGGAGCGATGGAACCTTGCTGGGCCATGTGCGCTCCGGTGACAAATAGAAAATAATAGCCGCCGATCAGCACCAGGGTCAGGATCAGGCCGGCGGCGCGTCCGCCGCGGCGAGGCCGAACCCCGATCGGCACGCCGAGGAGCGCGAAAACCAGGCACGCGGTGGGAAAGGCGATGCGGCGGTGGAACTCCACCCGCGCGTCACGCCAGTTGGCGCCACGCACGGCGAGCAACTGAGAGACCGAGCGTTCAGCGTCGCTCAACGCAACGGTTTTCGGGCCGGTGACGGGGCTGGAAATTTCGACGGGGATCTCGCTCTCGCCGAATGTCGTCACGTTGTAGCGACGGGGATCGCGCGGGTCATACTCATGAGTGCTGCCGTTACCCAAATGCAATTCGATCTGATTCTGTTCGGCGCCGGCGACGACCTGCGCGCCCTCCGCGATGGTCACATCGGTGGTGGCAGCTTGCCCGGAAGATGCCAAGAACACACCGCGCCATCGCGTGGCAGCGGCTTCTACATCTTGTACGTATAATACGAGGTGCGGAAAGCGTTCGTCGAAGACTCGAGGCTGAATGGCGTAAGGCGCCTGGGACGTAAGTAAGCGCGCCTCGAGTCCTCGCAGCGTCCGAATCGATAAGGGGCTGAGCCAGAAGGTGAGAACGAGCGTTCCCAATCCACAAGCCAGAGCCACGCAACCGATGGGAACCAGCAAACGGCGAAGACTGATGCCAGAAGCGTGGAGCGCCACGATTTCGCTGTCCGCGGAAAGCCGGCCCAGGCCAATCAACACGCCGACCAATACGGCCATGGGAATGGTGAAGGCCAGAACTGGAATCAGCGAGCAGAGGAAAATCAGCAGCACCATTCCGACGCCGCCGGAATGGCGGACGATCAAATCCATGAGGCGGACAAGCTGGGGAACGAAGAAAACGAAAGTGAAAACCGCGAGCCCGAGCGCAGCGTGCGAGCCGACTTCGCGTCCGATGTATTTATCGAGCAGGCGCATGTGTGCGCCAGAAGATTCTAGCATGGTGCGAGTGGCGGATTGCCGGACGGGAACCATCCGTGCCGCGCGCTTGCTGAAGAATTGCGAATCTGAAATTCAACGGATGCAGATAAAACCTCTCCGAGAGCCAGCCCATTGAGCCGCGTCAATCTGGTTTTAGTCTGGCACATGCACCAGCCGCAATACCGGGATCCCTCGACCGGGCGTTACATGCTCCCGTGGACGCGCCTCCATGCGCTGAAAGATTACTGGGGCATGGTTAAAGTGCTCGGGGAATTTCCAGGTGTGCACGCGACTTTTAACTTTGTGCCGTTGCTGGCGGCGCAGATTGAAGAATACGCCAGCGGAAAATTTCGCGAGCCGTGGTTTGAGGTGGCATTCGCCGCGGCCGACAAGCTGGAGCCCGCGCAGAAGAGGGAAATCCTGGAGCGGGCGTTTCAGGTGAACGAGATTTACGTGCAGCGGTGGCCGCGATTCGCGGAGCTGCAGGCGCAGGTGCGGTCCGGCGGCGCTGAAGCCTGCGTGGCCAATTTCCACGAGCGAGATTGGCGCGATTTACAGTTGCTTTCGCAGCTTGTGTGGATGGACGAAGAACACATCGCAAAAGATCCGGTCGTGAACGCGTTGGCGGCGAAAGGAAAGGATTTCACCGAGCGCGATAAGGATATGCTGAAGGAAAAGCAGCTGGAATTGCTCGGATCGGTGCTTCCGGAGTATCGCATCGCCGCGGAAAGCGGGCAGATCGAAATTTCGACGACTCCTTATTATCATCCGATTTTGCCGCTGCTGTGCGATACGGACATCGCGCGGGTTTCGAATCCTCACACGCCAGTGCCGCATCCGCCTTTTCGTTGTCCGGAAGACGCGCGAGAACAACTTTTGCGCGCGCGGGCTTACCACGAACGAGTGTTTGGCAAACCGCCGGCTGGGTTCTGGCCGTCCGAGGGATCAGTGTCCGATCAGGCACTCGAGATCGGCATGGAACTGGGATTCAAGTGGTTCGCGACGGATGAAGGCGTCCTGGGTCGCACGCGAAACATTGGGTTCTGGCGGGACGCGGGAGGATATCCTGAAAATGGCGCCGATCTTTACACTCCCTGGAGATTGCAGCGAGCCGGGAAAGAGATTTACGGGTTTTTCCGCGACCACTATATATCGGACCTGGTGGGCTTCGTGTATAGCCGCATGGGCGCGGTGGCCGCGGCCGAGGACCTGCATCGCAGAATCCGCGCGATTGGCGATCGCGGACCGCTGGGTCGCACGGCAACCGTCAGCGTGATCCTCGACGGGGAAAATGCCTGGGAGTACTACCCGGAGAATGGGCGGCAATTCTTGCGGGAGTTTTATCGCAGAGTTCAGGATGATCCAGAGATGCGCGCGCTTACGGTGAGCGAGGCTGTCGAGACCAACGCCAGCGCACCGGTGATGCAGGAAATTTTCCCCGCCTCGTGGATCAATGCCAACTTCGATGTTTGGATCGGCCACCGGGAGGATGTGCGCGCCTGGGATCTTTTGCGTGATGCGCGAGAAGTTTATGAACGTCACGCCGAACGCCAAGCAGGAGGCGACAGCATCGCCACGGTACGGTTGCAGCGCGCGTATGAGGCCGTGTTGGCCGCCGAGGGCAGCGATTGGAATTGGTGGTACGGCCCGGAACATGGATCGGTGAACGATGCTGAGTTCGACGAGCTTTACCGCAAGCACCTGACCGAAATATATGTGGCTCTCGGTGAGCAGGCGCCTGACGCTTTGGCGCACCCGATCAAGAAGGCGCCAGAGCGCGGCCGCCGCGAGGCGCCAGAATCGTATCTGGATGTAAGGGTCGATGGCCGGGAAAGCAGCTATTTCGAGTGGCTCGGCGCGGGGCTGTACATCAGGGATTCGCGCGGCGGGACGATGCACGGGCGCGGACGTGTGCTGGCCGAGCTTCTTTACGGATTCAACGAGAGCCATTTTTATTTGCGTGTGGATCCCGTGCGGGAGGCCATCGCGGAGATTCCGGACTTCCAGTTGCGGTTGACGGTGTGGGATTCGCGCGAAACTCGCATCACCGTGCGTGTAGCGAAGAGCAAGTTTGCGGGCTGCATTCTCGAACAAGCCGGAGTCTGCCTGCTTCATCCGGAGTCGCTGGTCACCGCGGCGTACGGAAAAATCATCGAGGTGAGCATGGCACGCGAACTATTCGATCTGCGGGGAAGGCGAGCGTTGCTGTTGAGCGTGGCGCTCTGGGAAGGCGGGCTGCCGATCGAGGTCTTGCCGGTCGATGGAATGCTGGAACTGGGATTGGGCGAAGAGAGTTTTGCGTGGAAAATCGAGCCTGAACGGCAAATATAGCCACCGATGCTGTATTTGCGTCCTTCGGATTTGCTGCCGTGCGAATCGCAACGCAGCGTTTCTAGAAATAATAGGTATTGAAAATTGTAACCATCCGTTAGATATTCCGCGTACCTTACCGGCAGTCCCTTGGCCCGGCCGCTCATTGCGTGATTACCGGGACGTTTGATCCTCAGCAGGCGGGGAGTAGCCCACGCGTGTCGCGAATCATCAGAAAACTTTGATGGCTAGGTCGCGTGGCTGCGCACCCACGGGTATCAGCGCAGTTGGCGGTCGCGGCGGAGAGAGCCCCGGCTGGCCGGTGGCGATCGTTTTTGTCCGCACAACAGCGAGATCGTTCGAGCTGGTATCTACAACCAGAAGAATGTCACCGCCGGGCGTCAATCGAGAGGTAGCAGGGGACTGGCCCACCTGAATCGGGCGGCCAACTTGGCGAGTTTCGACCGCGACCGGCACGACGTGGCCCGCGGCTGAATCGGAGACATAGAGTGTTTCGGTTGCGGCGGCGAAGGCCGCGGAGGTCGGCGACATTCCGAGCAGCAGGAAATCTCCGACTTCGTTTGTGCCGGTGTTTACGATCAGCAGGCCATGCGCGGAACTCGAGGAAATGTAGAGTTCGCCGCCATCGGGCTTCAAAGCCAGATCGCTCGGGGTGCCGCCCAGCGCGAGATTTGTCAGGAGAACCTCTCGCTTTAAGTCCAACACCGAGATTTGATCCGAGGAGCCGGAAGTGACGAACGCTTTGGAATTGTCCGGAAGGATCACGATCTGCTCGGGATCAGGCGCGGTCGGAATTACGCCCAGCGGCGCAAGAGTATTGCCATCCAGAAGGGAAATCGTCGCGTCATCCCGATTCGACACCAGCACCGTCTTGCCGTTTGGCGCTACGCGAGCGATCCACGGGCGACGCCCGGCACGTCCGCGAGCTACGATCTGCCGAGAGCCCGTATCTATAGCGAGAACCGTTCCCGGGCCCGAAACAGCAACGTAGGCGCGGCGGCCGTCCGGCGAAAAATCAAGCGCGTAGGGAGCGGCGCCGACCGGAATGCGCGCTACGATCTGATTCGATCTCACGTCGAGAATCCATGCGTAGCCGCCAACGGAGCTGAGTCCCCAAATTTCCGGACGCGTGGGGTGGGGTCGCAAGCCGCTGGGCCCGGGACCGACTACGATCGTGGCGACCGGAGAGAGCTTCACGAGATCGATCGCCGAAACCGTGCCGTCGGCCGTGTTTCCCACGTAAGCGAACAGATGCAGGTCCGGGCGGAGGAACGACGGCCGAAGTTCCAGGGCCACTTCGCGGATCGCGAGAACCGCAAGAATTAAAAGCAGAAAGACGAGACGATAATTAAAACGGAGTTTCAATTGATATTGCGGCCGAGGACGGCGGCAATCTGGCGCACTTCGCGAATGAGTTGCTCGAACTCCTCGGGAAGGATGGATTGCGGCCCGTCCGAGAGCGCGCGGTCAGGATCGTGGTGAACTTCGACCAGCAACCCATCGGCGCCGACAGCAACCGCGGCGCGAGAGAGCGGCAGCACTTTGTTGCGGCGGCCGGTGCCGTGCGACGGGTCAACCACAATCGGAAGATGGCTGCGTTTTTGCACGGCGGGAACGACGCTCAAGTCCAGGGTGTTGCGCGTGAAATCGGAAAAGGTGCGAACGCCGCGCTCGCACAGGATCACGTTGTAATTTCCTTCAGACATCAGGTATTCGCCCGCCATCAGGAACTCATCCAGCGTGGCGGACATGCCTCGCTTCAACAGCACCGGCTTTTTCGAGCGCCCGGCGCGTTTCAGCAGTGAAAAATTCTGCATGTTGCGCGCGCCGATCTGAATTACGTCTGCGTATTTTTCCACCAGGTCCAGCGACTCGTTGTCGATCGCTTCGGTAATGATGCCGAGCCCAAACTCCTTGCGCACGTCCGCCATGATTTGCAGGCCGGATTCGCCGAGACCTTGAAAGCTGTAGGGCGACGTGCGCGGCTTGTAAGCGCCGCCGCGGAAAAGCCGCGCGCCGGACGCTTTCACGTGCTTGGCGACGGTGAAGGCTTGCTCGCGGGTTTCAATGGCGCAGGGGCCGGCGACCATGGCGACGTCCGCGCCTCCGAACAGCACGTCGCCGAGCGGTGTCGGAACGCGCACGATCGTGTTTTCGAGTTTCACATCGCGGCTGACGAGCTTGTAGGGCTTGCTGACAGGGATACATTCGACGACGCCGGGCATCGATTCAAGCGAACCGATATCAACTGCGCCGGTGTTGCCGGTGATGCCGATGGCCGTGCGGCCGGCTCCGGGAATCGGATGCGCCTTGTAACCCAACGTCTCAATGCGCTCGCAAACGGCGCTCACTTCGGCGTCGGTTGCGTGAGACCGCATGACAACCAGCATGAATAGCCCCCTGAGTAAGAACGAATTTGTGAGTTTACTGCATGGGGGAAGCGGGCTGCAAATGAGGACGGCGAAAAATCAGCGCGGGGCGACGCACTCCCAAAGCAACACAAGAAAGCCGGAGAGCCTCAGGATTGTCCGCACGGCGTGAAGCCGCGCCCATTTTGCAAGGCGCGCTCTCTCCAATTCGATCTCGAGCTCTTCCGTATCGTTTAGAAGCAGCCGATTCGTCGGCATCATGAATAGGAGAGTAAAAAGGCACAACTGCTACGACGAGGCTGCCGCCCAGAAGACAAAGCCAGTCGTGCGTGAACGCGACGAGCGCGGCGCTGGATAAAAAGCAGACGATTGCCAATGCGCGTTGCTGAGACGCGGCACGTTTGTAGCTGGGACGAAACTCTTCGAGTGCAGCCTCAACGCCGAGTGACATGCGCGCGGGATGTCCCACTGTGGTGAGGTAGAGAGCGGCGCCCGGTAAAGTTCCCGGAACTGAAAACGGCAAGAAACTTCAGAATCGCTTCCATCGATATGATTCAAGCACAAGTCGCAAGCAGGTCGCAAAGGTTTGGGCGCGCAAACTTGGAAGGAACCCGCGCGCGAAAAGGAAACATCCCGGCGCGTTACTCTCCGTTTACTTTGTAATGTCGACGGGGTGGTATACTCCCCGCACTTCAGAGCAAGGAGGTCCTCCCGTGCGAAAATATCTTGCGGAATTCCTGGGAACTTTTGTGCTGGTGTTTGGCGGAGTCGGCAGTGCGGTGCTCGCCGGCAGCCACATCGGATACGTTGGGGTTGCCTTCGCTTTCGGCCTGTCGTTACTGGCGATGGTATACACCATCGGGCCGATTTCCGGCTGTCATATTAATCCTGCGGTTACGCTGGGCGTGTTGCTGGCAAGAAAAATGGGAACAAGGGATGCGGTGATGTACGCGGTCGCGCAGATTTTCGGTGCGATTGTGGCGTCGGCGTTGATTTTGTTCGTCGCGAGCGGCGTGGAGGGCGGGTACAACTTCGCCGCCGGCGGACTCGGCGCGAACGGCTACGGAGCGCACTCGCCGGGACTGTATTCTTTGCCCGCGGCGTTCGTCGCGGAGGTGATCCTGACGATGTTTCTGGTGGTCACGGTTCTGGGTGCCACGGACGTAAAAGCGCCGGTTGGATTTGCGGGCGTGGCGATAGGGCTGGTCTTGACGCTGATTCACTTGGTCGGGATTCCCATCACCAACACCTCAGTGAACCCTGCTCGGAGCATCGGCCCAGCACTCTTCGTGCAAGGCTGGGCGCTTCAACAGCTCTGGCTATTCATCGTGGCACCGCTGGTCGGCGCGGCGATCGCCGCGTTTGCCTATGCCGCGATTCGTCTGCCCGATACGCTGATTACTACGCCTCAGGCTGAACGTGCGCTGGCGAGCGAACAGGCTCAGCGTCGAAGCCCAAAGTAGCGCAGCACGTCGGCGAGAAGCAGAGAGGATGAGAGCTTCCTTGAAACAAACTGGCGGCGCACAACTACGCGTCCTGAACGTCCGCACTTCGCGGCGAACCGAGATGCAGGATGTTACCGACAAGATTGCGGCGGCGGTGCACGATTCCGGATGCGCAAGCGGCGTCTGCCACTTGTACGTGCCCCATACAACGGCAGGCGTGATTATCAATGAGGGTTACGACCCGGCGGTAGCGCACGACATCGAGACGGCGTTTGATCGGCTGGTTCCGCGCGTAGCGAATTCGGCGCATGCAGAAGGGAATTCCGATTCGCACATCAAGACGGCCCTGGTAGGATCTTCGGAAACAATCTGGATTTCAGGTGGAACGCTCGCGCTCGGGCGCTGGCAAGCAATCTTCTTCGCCGAATTTGATGGGCCGCGCAGCCGTGAGTTGCACATCAAGATCGTTCCCGATGCTTTGACGTGAAGTAGATTTCGTTTGGCGGTAAACTCTCTCCCCATGAGACGCCTGCTACAGTCTGCGGCTGCCGTCTGCATTCTCGTCCTTTTTATTAATATCGGAATTTCCGAAGGCATTGAGAATCTTTCGATTGAAGTGATGGGAGACCAGCAAGTTGCCGGCAAGCCCTTCGTGGTTCGCATGAGGAATAATGCAGACAAGCGGCTGACATATTGCACGACGATGTGCGGGAAACTTGTCGATGCGGAGACCTCGGCCAAAATACCGGCCTTCAGCATCCAAAAACGCATGCGCAAGGGATGGGATATCGAGACATGGCGTTGCAATTCTGGCGACAGCGTCGCCGCGCATGTGATACATGGCGGTGAGGTTGAGGAATTTAAGATCAAGATTCTGGAGCCTGGCACTTATCGGTTGCGTCTGCCATACAAGGAAGTGAGCGTCGAAGATGTCGGCTTGCATTGCGAAGCGATAGACGATCCCAAGGCGATGAAGCAGGCCGTGTCGGACGAGTTCGACGTGATTGCGAAGCCCAAATGAACCTCGGCGTATACATCCAAGTGCCGTTCTGCCAGACGAAATGCACTTACTGTAATTTCCATACGGGCGTGGTCGCGCGCGAGAAATATCATCCGTACGCCGCCGCAGTGTGCCGCGAGATTTCCGCGCTGGCTTCGTCGTCGGAACTGGCGCCGCTGCGTGGCGCGACGATTGACAGCGTTTACTTTGGCGGCGGAACGCCGAGCCTGCTGGAGCCGGCCGCGCTCGCAAACATTCTGAACTTGCTGCGCACGAGTTTCGGTCTAGCGCCGCATGTTGGACAGCATGTCCCCATAGTTCCTGAAGTCACGCTGGAGGCCGATCCGGAGACCATCACTCCAGAGAAAGGGGCCGCGTGGCGCGCTTCCGGATTCAACCGCATCAGCCTCGGTGCGCAATCGTTTGACGACCGCGAATTGCAGGCGGCGGGCCGGATGCACTGTAGCGCCGACATTTTCGCGGCAGCGGAGGTGCTACGTGCGGCGGGATTTCGCAACATCAGCATGGACCTGATTGCCGGATTGGCGCATCAGACGCGCGAATCGTGGGACGAGTCCGTCGCGCGGATTTTGGCCGTTCGCCCGGAGCACATTTCAATTTACATGTTAGAGATCGACGAAGGCAGTCGGCTGGGCAGCGAATCAATGGCTGGCGGCAGCCGTTACAGTGCGCGGGAAATACCCAGCGACGACGCCATGGCGGAATTTTACGACGCGGCGTGCAGGCGTCTGGCTAGCGCTGGCTACGAGCACTATGAAATCTCGAACTGGGGATTGCCGGGATTTCGTTCGCGGCACAATCTGAAATATTGGCGGCGCGAGCCGTACATCGGATTCGGTGCGGGCGCACATTCGTTCGATGGCGCACGACGATGGGGGAATGTGCATGACTCGGCGAGATACGTGACGTGCATCGAGCAAGGGATCTCGCCGCGCGAGCAAATCGAGTCGGTGACGCCGGAAGCGGCGCTCGAAGAAGAGCTATTCCTGGGCTTGCGGCAGCTCGAAGGGATTGATCTGGCTCAGATCGAGCGCAAGTATGAGGTCAGTTTGCGTGAGCGCATCGCCCCGCTGCGGCGAGATGGTTTGGTCGAACTGGACGGCACGCGCCTGCGCCTGGCGCCAGATCGTTTGACCGTTTCGAATGAAGTATTTGTCGAATTATTGGGACAGGGAGCCGAGCGTGCCTAGGCCAACGGAAAACGCGGGCAACGGAAATGGCGTTGTGGATTTGCGCAGCGACACGGTGACGCGACCGACCGCCGCGATGCGCGCGGCGATGGCGGCGGCGGAAGTCGGTGACGACGTTTACGGCGAAGACCCTACCGTGAACCGGCTGCAGGATCGCGCAGCGGAAATCTTCGGGCGCGAGGCGGCCCTGTTTGTTCCGACCGGCTGCATGGGCAATCTGCTGGCGATCATGGGTTGGACGCGGCGAAGCAACGAAGTGATTTGCGAACAGCGCGCACACGTGAACTTGTACGAGCTTGCATCCATGTCCGCTGTAGGGGGCGTGATGCCGCGCACGGTGCCGGCACCTGATGGGATTTTGACCTGGGATTTGATCGAGCCGGCGGTTCGCGAAAAGATCTATTACGACTCGCAGACGGCGCTCGTGACTCTGGAGAATACCCACAACATGCACGGCGGCACGGTCTATCCGACCGCCGTCGCGGAAGGTATTTGCGAGCGCGCGCACGCGGCGGGTTTGCGGGTGCACCTCGATGGTGCGCGCGTATTCAATGCGGCAGCCGCACTGGGTAAGAGCGTTGCTGAGATTACACGGAAATTCGATTCCGTGATGTTTTGCTTGTCGAAAGGATTGGGCGCGCCGGTGGGCTCGATGCTGGTCGGGCCGCGCGAGTTTATCCAGCACGCGCACATCAATCGAAAGATGCTTGGCGGAGGAATGCGTCAGGCGGGGGTGCTGGCGGCGGCTGGACTGATTGCGCTCGAAGAATCGCCAAAGGGACTGCTGCGGGATCACCAGAACGCACAGCTTCTGGCGAAAGGGCTTTCGACGCTGCGAGGCGTCACGATCGATCCAACGCGCGTGGTCACAAATATCGTGATTTTCGACGTGCGCGAAACGAGACGTACCGCTGCGGAAATCTGTGACGATCTTGCAGAAAAGAAGATCCTGTGCGCTCCGACAGACAAATATTCCATTCGCATGGTGACGCACTATGACGTGGACCATGCGGGGATTGAGCACGCAATAGCGGCAACCGGTGAAGTATTGGCTCAACGCGCTCCGGCGGCCGCCCATTAGTTTGTTGCCAAACAGTTCCCAAACCATTGCCTCCGTGATGAAACTCACGCCGGCGCGAAAACCATAATCGCAGTCACCTCGCTTGATCTGTGCCGGAGGATTTAATGCGGAAGTTTCTCCGAACGGCTGCGATCGGTATCCTGGCGCTGGCTTGCGTCAGCATGCCTAATGCGCAAGGGCAAACGTCGCATCGCGCCAGCGAAACAGGCGGCGATTGGCCTTACTACGGGCACGACGCAGGCGGCATGCGCTACTCGCCGCTGAAACAGATCAACCGCGAGAACGTGGCGACACTCAAGGTCGCGTGGACATTTCACGTGGGCGACATCTCCGATGGCAGCGGTGGCAAAAAGCGCAGCGGGCTGGAAACAACGCCGATCCTGGTGGACGGCACTCTGTATCTGACGACGGCGTTCAATCGTGTGATCGCGCTGGATCCGGAGACCGGCAAACAGCGTTGGGCCTACGACCCCATGATTGACATCGCTGGAAATTATGGCGACGGTTTGATCAATCGCGGCGTCGCGACGTGGCTTGACCCGTCGCGGGCGCGCGAGAAACCCTGTCGCAGGACGATCTTCGAAGCCACGCTGGACGCGCGGCTGATCGCACTCGATGGCGCGACCGGCGAGCCCTGCATGGAATTTGGCTATCGCGGCCAAATCAGCCTCCGCGACGTCGCGCGTTACATTCCTGGCGAATACCACATGACTTCGCCGCCCGCTGTGATTGACGACAGTGTGGTGGTGGGCTCGGCAATTGACGACAACGCGCGCGTGGACATGCCCAGCGGCGTGGTGCGAGCTTTCGATGCGCGCACCGGCCAGCTGCGTTGGAAATGGGAGCCGCTGCCGCCGAATCAGGCTGAGGGTGATACAAAAGCTGGTGCGAGCGGCTCAACGAAAATATGGCGCACCGGCGCCGGAAATGCGTGGACCGCGATGGTCGTAGATCAACAGCGCGATCTCGTCTTCGTGCCGACTGGCAGTGCGAGTCCGGATTACTACGGTGGGATGCGCGCTGGCGACGACAAGTGGGCCGACTCGATCGTGGCGTTGCACGCCAAGACTGGCGAGGTGGCTTGGGGATTTCAGCTCGTGCATCACGATCTTTGGGACTACGATTCCGCATCGCCGCCGTTGCTTGCGACCGTGCGACACGGCGGCAAAGATGTGGCGGTCGTGATCCAAGGTAATAAAACGGGATTCCTTTATGTTTTGAACCGCGATACGGGTGAGCCGGTGTTTCCCATCGAGGAGCGGTCGGTGCCGCAAACCGACGTGCCGGGGGAAGTGACATCTCCCACGCAGCCTTTTCCTTCGGCGCCGCCGGCTGTCAGCCCACAGAAGTTAACGGCCGATGACGCGTGGGGCATCACCCCGGAAGATCGCGAATATTGCCGCGAACGCATCAAGGCGCTGCGCAATGACGGTCTGTTTACCCCACCGAGCGTGAATGGGTCGCTATCAATACCTGGGAATGTCGGCGGGATGAACTGGAGCGGGTACGCTTACGATCCGCAACGCGGCATGCTGGTGGTCAATACAAATAATTTACCGTCCAAGATGCGCGTGATTCCCGCGGATCAATTCTGGGACACCGTGGACGCGAACGCGGAAGACGGAGAGTATACCCGGCAGCAGGGAGCGCCGTACGGAATGTTCCGCACGTTTATTTTTGCCAAAGCGCATCGTCTGCCGTGCGTGCCACCGCCTTGGGGAACCCTCACGGCCGTGGATATGATCTCCGGCACGATTCGTTGGCAGGTGCCGCTGGGGTCTCTCGCGCCCAATAAGCCTCTCGTTCCATTGGGAGCGCCCAGCCTCGGCGGTCCCATCGTAACCGCAGGCGGACTCGTGTTTATTGCCGGAACATTGATCGACCCCGAGGTCCGCGCGTTTGACGTGGAGACAGGCAAAGAGGTTTGGAAGGTGGAGCTTCCGACGAGCGCGGGCGCGACCCCGATGACTTACCAAACGCGTCCGAACGGAAAACAATATCTGGTGATTGCGGCCGGCGGGCACGCCAAGATCACCGAGGAAAAACAGAGTGACGAGATCGTGGCGTACACCCTGCCCTAAATACCCTCTGCGCTTCCGTATGATATAAATGAAAAGCAGACCGCGAGATAAATTATGGTTATGCGCGAGGGACCGTGGAATTTGCCCTGACGGACGAACAGAAACAGCTTCGGCGGACGGTGCGTGAGTTCGCCGAAGGCGAAATCCTGCCGCATGTGATGGAATGGGACGAGGCCTCGAAGTTTCCTTCCGAATTGATACCCAAGCTGGCCGAGATGGGATTTCTGGGCGTGATTTTTCCGGAGAAGTACGGCGGCGCCGGGATGGGCTACGCGGAATACGCGATCATCATCGAGGAATTGTCGCGTGTGGACGGCTCGGTCGGAATCATCGTGGCCGCACACAATTCGCTGTGCACCAATCACATCTATAAATTCGGCAGCGAAGAGCAAAAGAAGAAATACGTTGTGCCGCTGGCGCAAGGCAAGAAGCTGGGGTGCTGGTCGCTGACCGAGCCGGAGGCTGGTTCCGACGCAGGCGGGACGCGCACCAAGGCAGAGAAGAAGGATGGTGGCTGGGTCATTAACGGATCGAAGACATTCACCACGAACGGGCATTACGCGGACGTATGCGTCGGAATGGCGGTGACCGACCCGGCCAAGAAGAGCCACGGAATTTCGGCCTTCATCATCGAGAAGGGAACGCCGGGATTCAAGCCCGGAAAAAAAGAAAACAAGCTGGGTTTGCGCGCGAGTGACACGAGCGAAGTGGTGTTCTCGGACTGCAAGGTGCCGGCCGAAAATTTGCTGGGCAAGGAAGGCGAAGGATTCGTCAACAGCCTGCAGATTCTGGACGGCGGCAGGATTTCGATCGCTTCGTTGGGATTGGGTATGGCACAAGGCGCGTACGAAGCTTCGGTGCGCTACGCGAAGCAGCGCAAGCAATTCGGCAAGGCCATCGCGGAATTTCAGGCGATCCAGTTCAAGCTCGCCGATATGGCGACACAGATCGAAGCGGCGCGCTTGTTGACCTATCAGGCCGCGTGGCTCGCGGATCGCGCTATCGCCGCAGGGAACTACGATGCGCGTATCACGCAGGAATCTAGCATGGCGAAGCTTTATGCCGGCGAAGTGGCTGTGCGCGTAGCGAATGAGGCCGTACAGATTCACGGCGGATATGGGTTTATCAAGGACTACCCCGCAGAAAAGTTTTATCGCGATGTGAAGCTGTGCACCATCGGCGAGGGAACCAGCGAAATCCAGCGGATGGTGATCGCGCGCCAGATTCTGGGGCAGAAGTAGTCGGGTGACACAGGCCAACTCTTAGTCGGCTGGCACCTCGTTCGCTCAGCGGCCATGCGCGATCAGGAATCTCTGCAACCGGCACCGCTTGCTCGCATCTGTAATATTTGGTTCCAGTGATACCATTCCCAAGCTGTATTTCACGTCGCTATGACTGTGTCTGTCGAAAACTGGGCCGAGCAAGTGCGAGCGGGCGATGTGCGCGCAATTTCGCGTGCGGTGTCGGCCATCGAAAATCGCGAGCCGGAGGCCGAAGAAATTTTGCGGCAACTTTTTCCGCATACCGGCCGGGCGTATCGCATCGGTATCACCGGCGCGCCGGGAACGGGCAAGAGCACGCTGGTCGACCGCCTCGCCGCGCGGTATCGCAGCGAGAAGAAGACAGTCGGCATCATCGCGGTGGATCCATCGAGTCCCTTCACCGGCGGCTCGATATTGGGCGACCGGGTGCGGATGCAAGGCCACGCAACGGATACGGGCGTCTTCATCCGGTCCATGGCCACGCGCGGATTTTTGGGCGGATTGTCACAGGCCACCAGGGATACGACGTTGCTGCTCGACGCCGCCGGGAAAGAAATCGTCCTGGTGGAAACGGTCGGGGTGGGCCAAGGCGAAATTGAGATTGTGCGCTTGGCGGATTGCACGCTTGTGGTGCTGATGCCGGGGATGGGTGACGATGTCCAGAGCCTGAAGGCCGGGTTGATGGAGATTGGCGACATTTTCGTTCTGAACAAGTCAGACCGTGAGGGCGCCGACCGTTTCGAACAGCAACTGAGGGCGATCTTGCAGCTGGTGCCGGAGCGTGACGGCTGGAAACCGCCGGTGGTGCGAACGGTCGCGACGGAAGGCAAAGGCATCGAGGAATTGGAGCGGCAGATCGCGCGTTTTCGGCAGCACTTCGAAAAGGCGCACGAGCGCAAGGCCCGCGAAATGGCGCACTGGAAGGAATGGATATTGCAGTTGCTGGAAACGCGCTTGATGGAGCGCGTCTCAAAAAGCTATTTGAGCGAAAAAGAGCTCGACAGAATCGCGGCTCAAGTGGCGGAACGAAAAATTGATCCCTACGGCGCCGTAAATGAGATCCTGGCGCGCGCGGGACTTGGGGAGAAAAGTTGAAACTGGGGAACCTGGAATTCCACATCTTGCTCGATGGGCATGTTTATTTGGACGGCGGCGCGATGTTTGGCGTGATACCGAAGGTGATGTGGGAGAAGAAGGTTCCCGCGGACGCAAGGAATCGGATTCAGTTGGCCATGAATTGCCTGCTGATCCATGCGGGAGGGAAGAATATCCTGGTGGAAACGGGCGCGGGCGGAAAGATGGGTCCGAAGATGCATGATATTTACGGGCTCGACGGGCCTTTCCTGAACGATCGTTTGCACGACCATGGGCTGGATCGCACGGAAATCGATATCGTCATCAACACTCACTTGCACTTCGATCATTGCGGCGGGAACACGCGAGTCGAAAAAGACAAGGTCGTCGCTTCGTATCCCAACGCGAAGTACGTCGTCCAGCGCGGCGAATTCGAACATGCCAAGAATCCCAACGAGCGCGACCGCGCGAGCTATTTTCTTGAAAATTACGTGCCCATCGAAGCTGCCGGGAAGCTTGCGCTGCTCGAAGCGGATCGGGCGCTCGCGCCGGGCGTGGAATTGATTCGCGTACCGGGCCACACCGCCAACATGCAATGTGTGAAATTGACAGGCGGGGGCAAAACGGCATTTTTCTTTGCCGACCTGGTACCTACCGCGGCGCATCTACCGTTGCCATGGATTATGGGCTACGACTTGTACCCAATGACCACGCTCGAAAATAAGAAGAAGTGGATTCCGGAAGTGATCCAGGAAGGCTGGATCGCGCTGTTCGGCCACGATGCGAAAACTCCGGCAGGGCATGTCCGGGATCGCGACGGCATTTGGGAACTTGAACCAATCAAGGTGGAGTGAGAATGGCGAAGACTGCGAAGCAGCGCAAGCAAGTGAAAGGTAAGGCCAAAAACGAAACCGTGAAGATCGGCATTGTCGGCGGCAGCGGGCTGTATCACATGGCTGGACTCACCGATACGCGCGAGGTTCGCGTGAAGACGCCCTTTGGCGATCCTTCGGATGCGATTGTAATCGGAACGCTCGAAGGAAAGCGGGTTGCGTTTCTTGCGCGCCACGGCCGCGGACACATTTATTCGCCCAGCGAAATCAATTATCGGGCGAATATTTGCGCGATGAAGATGCTTGGCGTGGAACGAATTATTTCGGTCAGCGCGGTGGGCTCGCTGCGCGACGATTTGCCTCCCATGGATTTCGTGGTGCCGGACCAATTCTTCGATCGCACTAAGGGGCGCGCGGCCACGTTTTTTGGGGGTGGGATTGTCGCTCACGTGGGCTTTGACAAGCCGACGTGCACGCACCTTTCGGCGCACGTGGCCGACGCCTGCGACCGCGCTGGGGTAAAGGTGCATCGCGGAGGCACGTACGTTTGCATGGAAGGTCCGCAATTTTCGACCATGGCGGAATCGCACACCTATCGCCAATTGCGGTTCGACGTGATCGGGATGACCAACTTGACCGAAGCGAAGCTCGCGCGCGAAGCGGAAATCTGTTACGCGACCATCGCTATGATCACGGACTATGACTGCTGGCATCCGCAGCACGATGCGGTAACGCTCACAGAGATCCTCGAGAATTTGACCCGCAATACCGCCAACGTGCAGACCGTGCTGCACGAAGCCGTCCGGGAGGTGCCGGACGACCGCGGCTGCAAATGCGCTAGGGCCCTGGCGCACGCCATAGTCACGGACCGAGCCACGATTCCGGCGGCAACGAAAAAGCGGCTGGCTCCGATCATTGGAAAATATATCGCCTGACCGAGCTTGCACGAACCGCAGTGCAGCTGTTTTATCCTCATATAAGGGAGATGTCATGTCTTTATTGGTAGTGGGGTCGGTTGCGTTCGATGGAGTTCAGACGCCGCATGGAAAAAATGACCGCATGCTCGGTGGCGCGGCTAGTTACATCGCTCTGTCGGCTTGCCACTTCGCGCCGGTGCGCATGGTGGCGATCGTTGGAGACGATTTCAGCGAAAAGGATATGGCGGTCTTCAAGCACCGACACATTGACCTAACGGGAGTAGAGCGCGCTAGTGGAAAGACGTTCTACTGGGCCGGGCGCTACAACCAGAACATGAATGAACGTACGACGCTGGTCACCGAACTCAACGTCTTTGCGAATTTCAAGCCGACCTTGCCGGATTCATACACGGATTCGCCCTTCATTTTCCTCGGCAACATTGATCCCACGCTGCAGCGCTCGGTGTTGAAACAAGTAAAGCGCAAGCCGAAGCTCGTGGGCCTGGACACCATGAACTACTGGATCGAGCGCACCCACGACGAACTAAAAGAAACGCTGAAGCACATACAAGTGCTCGTGATCAATGACGACGAGACGCGCCAACTGACAGGCGAGCATAACCTCACGCGCGCGGCAAAAGAGATTTTCAAGATGGGCCCGAAGACGCTGGTCATCAAGCGCGGCGAGCACGGCGCGCTGATGATTCACGAAAAATTCCTGTTCGCGGTGCCCGCTTACCCGCTTGAGAGCGTTTACGATCCCACGGGCGCGGGGGACAGCTTTGCGGGCGGCTTCATGGGCTATCTCGCGGGCGTGGGCAAGATCACCGCGCATACATTGCGCAACGCCATGGTTTATGGATCGGTGCTCGGAAGCTTTGCCGTGGAAAAGTTTGGCGTTGAGCGGCTGACCAAATTAACACGCCGCGAGATCACAACGCGGGCGCAGCTATTCTCGAAGCTCACATCCTTCAAGCTGTAGGATCGCCAGCGCCATGGTGCCCAGGGGAAGCCGCCCACCGGATGGCAATGCTATTCTTCTGCCCGTGCACTTTGTCTGGCCTCGCCCGCGTTCAGGGTATATATAGTGTGAACTCGGAGCCTTTGCGGTGAAAAAGAAAGCCAAGGTTCGCGGGACATCCGCTTCCATAGCCGCCGCCAAGGGGCATACAGACGGCGGTAAGACAGCCCACCCCGCGGTGAGCCAAAGCCTCTCGCTGCTTTCCGAGATCAGCCAGGAAATCACGTGCGTTCTCGATCGCGATGAACTCTTCGGCCGCATTGCCGACCGCGTCAAGAAGGTCGTGGACTACCACCTGTTTAGCGTCATGCTGTGGAACGAGAAATCCACGCAACTCGAAATCGTTTTTTCCGTGCACTTTGGCGAACCGATTCCAGCGCGGTTTCGCGTACCGCTTTACAACTACGGCTCCACGTTCCGGTAGAATCGCGCCAGTGCGGGACACGGGGGTGTCATGCTGCACGACCTGAATTCTTACATTCTCTTACGGCTGATACTGGCCGCGTTCCTGGGCGGAGTCATCGGCCTCGAACGGCAGCTTCGTCACAAGCCCGCCGGAATTCGTACCAACATGCTGATTTGTTTTGGCGCGGCTCTGTTTACCATCATTTCGTATGTGATGGCCGGCGAAGTAACCGGCGACCACACCCGCATTGCCGCGCAAATTATTCCAGGGATCGGATTCATCGGCGCCGGCGTCGTGATCCGCGAGCGCGGCGCCGTGGTGGGGATCACTAGCGCGTCCACAATTTTCGTGATGGCCAGCATCGGAATGGCGGTAGGCGCGGGCATGTTGGGGACCGCGATTTTCGCCACGTTGCTGGTGCTCGTGGCGTTAGTGGCGCTGGGCATTCTGGAAGAGCGGCTGGGTTTGCACACGCAACCGATGACGTTTCAGTTGACGAGTTCGGTCGCTCCCGCTGATCTGCTCATTTCCGCACATAAAATCGTGGAAGAAGCGCGAGTTCCGGCCCGTCGCTGGCAAACGCACAAGGCCGACGGTGCGATGATCGTGGACTTCGAAGCCGAGGTAACCTACCCGCAGGAACGCGAGCTGATCACCAAGTTCGGGACGCTAAACGCCAAGGTGGAAGTGCGGCCGTCGCAGGTATGATGGAGCGCAATCGTCGCACGAAGTGCCCCCGCGCCCTCCGGTGGTTCACCCCATTCCGGCCGCGAAAATCGCTCTTGCGGCTTAGCGCAAATCAGCTCTCAGCGCGGCCAACCAAACACAGTCCTCGGGAATCCGAGTTGACGGTTGTGCGCTGGGATGCTATCAATTCTTGACTCATATGAAAGGAACTTGCTGGCGGTCTGATCGCTTTCCTCGTTCCGCTATCCCGGCGTGGCACTGAAGGTCGCACGAGTTTTCGCGAACACTAAAAGTGAAAATCATAGGAGGGAAGGCTTGATGCTTTTGCGCTGGACCGCGTTCGGGATGCTCGCGTTGATGGTTATAGTGGCTTCCGGTTGCGGTTCCAGCAACTCCGCCGGTACGCCAAATCCGACGCCTGCGATTAACGCGCTCTTTCCTGCAAGCATCACGGCGGGAAGCCAATCCTTCACGCTTTTCATCTCTGGGACTGGATTCATTTCCGGATCGTCAGGCACTTCGACGGCGTATTGGAACGGGGCACCGCGAACGTCCAACGTGAATCTCAACACGGGGGAAATGGCGATCACCGTGCTGGCATCGGATGTGGCATCGCCGGGCACTGCAGCGGTTACGGTTTCAAATCCGATCCCAGGTGGGGGAGTCAGCCAGAATGCGGCCACGTTCCAAATCCTCGCGACGCAACCGAACTCGCCCCTGATCTCCAGTCTGAGCCCTACGACGGCGGCACCGAAGGGTGCCACATTCACGGTAACCGTGAACGGATCGAATTTTGTTGCCGGTAGTGCCGATAGTCTTTGCAGCGCGAAGCCACCGATGCCGCCTTTTTCTGGCTCGGTCGTGGCTTGGAATGGCAGCCCCCGCTGCACGAACTTTGTCAATTCCACTCAATTGACTGCACAAATCGAGTCCACCGACATCGCCACCACCGGCTGTAACAATATCAGCGTATTTACCTACGGAGGCGGCGGGAATGTGGTGTTCTCGCCTGCCGTCAGCTTTATCGTTTCCTCGTCCGGTGCGCCGGTGATCTGTTCGATCTCGCCGGCTAGCGTGGTGGCGGGGGCGTCCGCGTTTACGCTTTCGGTGGCGGGTGCCGGTTACACTTCGAGTTCGACCGTTAATTGGAATGGCAAGTCGCGGACAACCATGTTTGTCAGTGCGAACGCGCTCGAAGCACAGATTGCATCCGCGGATGTCGCTAAGGCCGGAACGGCTTCGGTTACGGTCACAAGTTCTGGGAGTGCAGGCGGCACGTCTTCGCCCGTCGACTTCGTAATTTCACCGACTCCGCCTGCGACGCCCACGATTAGCTCACTTTCACCTGCGACGGCCACCGCAGGTGGCGCCGCGTTTATTCTTACTGTGACGGGCACGAATTTCGCTCCGCCTTCGGTGGTTGATTGGAACGGCGGCGCGCGAACGACGACCTTCAAGAGCGCGACATCGTTGCAAGCATCTATTCAGGCGACTGACATCGCGACCGCCGGCACCGCGGCGATCACCGTAGTGAACCTCGGCGCAAACGGAGGAGTGGCCACGTCGGCACCTTTGAACTTTACGATTTCCGCAGCGTCGACTGCGGCGGCGAGTTTCCCGCAGGTCGTTTCAGTAAGCGCGGTGGGTGGACCGGCAAACGGGCCGAGCGAAGCTCCAGCCATCAGCGCCGATGGACGATATGTGGCCTTTTATTCTCAGGCGAAAAACCTGCTGTCGCCGCAAGCTTCCGGCAATATTTTTGTGCGCGACACTTGCGTGGGCGCGGTGAGTTGCACGCCCAAGACCATCGCCGTAGATCTTGCGCCGGATGGCAGTGCGCCGAACGGTAAGACCGGCAGGCAAGTCGCCCTCAGCGCCGACGGGCGATTCGTCGGTTTCATTTCCCGAGCCACGAACCTGGTTTCGGATAACGGGACCGTGCCGCCCGGTTATTGGGAACTGTACGTTCGCGATCTTTGTGTCGGTGTTAATGCGCCGTCCGGATGCGCCCCCAGTACGAAAATGGCTTCGGTAGGCGAAGAAGGGGAAGCTGCGAACGCTCCCAGCGCCAGCCCGTCTCTCAGCGGTGATGGCCGGTTCGTAGCGTTCGTTTCCGCAGCGACGAATCTTGCGTCCGAGACATCCGCCACGGGGCCCGGGGTTTACGTTCGAGACACCTGCGCGGGCCCTACGGGCACGAAATCGTGCGTCACTAGGACGATCGCAGTGCCGGTGGACGAAGAAGACCTGGTCACCGGGGCACAAGCTGGACGCCCGGCGATTTCCACCGACGGCAGATATGTGGCGTTTGAAGTGTGGGCGGCTAAATCGGCAGGGCAAGCCTCTGCAAGTGCGTCGCAAGTAATTCTGGCAGATACTTGCCTCGGCATCGGTGCCCCCGTCGTTTGCAATGCCACTGCGAAGAGAATTTCGTTGGCGCCGGATGGTTCGGCCCTAGGTGGCGCGAATATCTCGCCCTCGATCAACAGCGACGGACGCTTCGTGGTATTCGAATCGCAGCCGGCGGATTCCGTCACCGGAAACACGGGCAGCATCAGCAAGGCGTTCTTGCGAGACACTTGCGTGGGCGGGACGGCGCAGGATGGTTGCGTTGCTTCAACGACCCTGATATCGAGCGACGCCGCCAGCTCGACTGGAAAACTGCAGAATTTTTCGCCGGCAATCAGTGCATCGGGAAGATACATCTCGTTTGTTTCTGGAACGTCCCTGAATGCGGCGGCCGGAGAAGTTGCCGCCGAAGGCTCGCTGCTCGTCCGGGATACGTGTTTTGGTGCAGTTACCGCGTGCACGCCGCACAGCTATGCATTGCCAACATCGGGAACGTTTTCCGCGGGGATGCACGCAACGCCCGCAAGCCTGAGTAGCGCCGCCAATACCCCAAAGTCGTCGTCATTGATTGCGGACAAGTACAGCGCTGCTCCCATCAGCGCTGATGGACGTTTCGCGGCCTTCTACGCGCCCGATACCGTGGCGGCGGAACCTGCAAGCGGCACCGGGGACGTGTATCTGACCGTTACGCCGTTCCAGTAGGCTGCAAGCCTCGCGGGATCGCGCGCTATTCCGGACACATCGAAGATCCCGGCTGCTGCTCGGATGTAAACACGCGCGCGAGCGCGGCTGGACTCGCTGCGCGAAATTCCTTATTCTCCTGTGCGGCACATGCCGCAAACTCTCAAGCCTGCACCACTCCACTCCGGCGCTTCGGTGCGCATTCTTTCGCTCGCAAGTCCTGTCGATGAATCTCGCCTGGGGTCGGGTATACAGGAAGTCGAGCGGCTCGGCTACAAGCCGAAAATTGATCGCCAAAAGGTACTCGCCCGTGGCGGATTTTTTGCCGGTCCGACCGTCGAGCGCAGCGCGGCGCTGAAAGAAGCGCTCACCGAAACCGATACGGGCGCAATTTTCTGTTCGCGTGGCGGCTACGGCTCGAACTATCTCGTCGAGGGCCTGAGCGTTGCCCTGGCTACCCCGAAAATTCTGCTGGGCTACAGCGATATGACGTCGCTGCAAATTTTTCTCTGGCAGCAATTTCGCTGGGTCAGTCTGTATGGCCCGATGGTGGCCGCCGGTTTGGACAAAGGCGCGGGCGTGCCGGAAGGATACGAACCGGACAGCTTCATGCGAGCGCTCAGCGAAACAAAACAGGGCTGGCCGATTCCGCTACCGGGCACAGAGCCGATCATGCCGGGTTCGGCAGACGGCACGCTGGTGGGCGGTTGCCTCACGCTGATTGAAACCGCACTGGGAACACCCTGGGAACTGGATACGCACGGCGTGATCCTAGTCCTTGAAGATCGGGGGATGAAGCCGTGGCAAGTTGATCGCGCGTTGATGCATTTGAAACAGGCGGGGAAGTTGCGTGGGGTTTCCGGCGTACTGCTCGGAGAATTTCCCGAGTGTGAGGGGCCAGCGGGAACTGAGACGGTGCTGGATGTCGCCCGCCGGATTTTGGGAACGATGGGATTTCCAATTGTCTGGGGTGCGGCCATCGGGCACACCAAGCGTCCGATGCTGACGCTGCCGCTGGGAGTGCGCGCGCGTCTGAGAGCAGACGAAACATCGCGACTGGAAATCCTGGAGCCGGCATGCCGCGCCTAAGAATTTGGCGACGTTCCGATCGCGGCAGTGAGGAGACGAAACATCTCAACGAAAACACATAGGATCGCCGAACACGTCCATCTGCTTGGAATCGCCGGCTCCGCCATGGCGCCGGTCGCGGGGATGTTGAAAGAGCGCGGATTCCACGTTACCGGCTCGGACGTGAACGTGTACCCGCCGGCCTCGACTTTGCTTGATTCGCTCGGCGTCCGCTGGAACGAAGGATTCCGCGAAGAAAATCTGAAGCCTGCGCCGGACTTGTGCGTTGTGGGCAATGTGATCGCGCGCGGCAACCCGGAGATCGAATACATTCTCGACGAGAAATTGCCCTACTGCTCCATGCCGCAGCTGCTGGAGGAGTATTTCATTCCGCGGCACACCTCGATTGTCATCGCCGGGACGCACGGAAAAACCACCACTACAGCGATGCTGGCGTGGATTTTTCAAGTTGCGGGGCGCAAGCCGGACTTTCTGATTGGGGGAGTTGCTCCGAATTTCGGGGATCGCAGCTACGGACTAGGCGGCGGCGGGGAATTCATCATCGAAGGCGACGAATACGAAACCGCTTTCTTCGACCGTGGCCCGAAATTTCTTCACTACCATCCCGATGAGTTGATCCTTACCTCGCTCGAGTACGACCACGCCGACATTTATCCCGACCTTGCTTCCATCGCTCTGCAATTTCGCAGGCTGGTAAATCTTGTGCCGCGCCGCGGAAAGGTTTTGATCTGGGGCGAAAGCCCAGAACTGCGAGAGACAGTGGCGAAGGCATTTTGCCCTGTCGAGACATTCGGGCTGACCTCCGAATGTGATTGGTGCGCGGGCGATATCCAGTGGCACGACGAAGCCACGGAATTTCGCGTGGCATTTCGCGGCAAGGAAGTAACCCGCGTGCGCACGCCGGTGGCCGGCAAACACAATGTGCTCGATGCACTCGCGGCCATCGCAATCGCCCATGGCCGCGGCATCGAATGTGAGGCAATGGAGCGCGCCTTGGCCACCTTCGTAAGCGTCCGCAAACGGATGGAAATTAAAGGCGAGGAACATGGCGTGTTGGTCGTGGAAGACTTCGCGCATCATCCCACCGCCATTCGCATGACTCTGGAAGCGACGCGCACGCGCTGGCCGGGCCGCAAGATTTGGGCGGCCATTGAGCCCCGGTCCAACACCATGCGGCGCAAGATTTTTCAGGATGTGCTGCCGGATGCCCTGGCTATCGCTGACGAGATCGTGATGGGACCCGTGAGTCGCGCACAATTGTTGGAGGAAGTCGAGCGGCTTTCCCCCGAATCCATCGCGGAATCGCTCATCAAACGCGGACGGCCGGCCAAGGCGTTCGATTCGGCCGCGGCGATCGCGGATTACCTCGCGAGTCACGCGCACAGCGGCGACATGGTGATGGTGATGTCCAACGGCAGCTTCGACGGACTCAGCGGAAAGCTTTTGGAGAAGCTTAAATCACTCGAGGGAGCTCGTAGATGAAATCGGCCCTGCGGTTCGTTGTTGCCGTCATGGTATTGCTTTTCGCACGACCCGCAGCAGCCACGATTGAGTATCACATATCGCTGAAGAATCCGGAGCAGCACGAGTTTCACGTCTCGATGCAAGTCTCCGCGAGCGAGACGGACCAGGAAATTATCGTGGCATTGCCAGCATGGAACGCTTTGTATCAGGTGCGAGATTTCGCGTATCGCGTGGGCAGTGTCCGTGCCAACACGCCGACGTCTCCTTCAAGTAATGCCCTAAGCGTGCAGAAACTGGACAAGCAGACTTGGAGAATATCGCTGCCGAATAGTGCCTTACGCGCGGCAGAGATCAACTACACGATCGAATGGGATGACCCCGGCCCCTTCAATTCGCAACTGGACGCTCACCACGCCTTCGTGAATTTCGCGGAAGTGCTGATGTACCTGCCAACTCGTCGCGCCGAGCAGACAGCGGTTCAGTTCGACGATGTGCCGCAGGGATGGCGCATAGTGGCACAGCTGCCGGCAGGTCCCGCGGCCAATTCATTTAAGGCCGATAGCTACGACAAGCTCGTGGACGCACCCGCAGAACTTGGCAAATTCGATGAATTCGGCTTCGCGGAAGGGGGGGCGCATTTCCGAGTTATTGTGGACGGCAAGAACTGGCGGCACGACCGGCTGCAAACCTATCTGCAGCGGATCACGAAGTACGAACTGCAACTCATGGGCAGTGCCCCGTTCAGCGAATACACCTTCTTCTTCCACTTTGGACCGTATCCTGAAGTGGGCGGCGGGGGAATGGAGCACGCCAACTGCACGGCGATTGCCTCGTCATCGGTCGAGGGTGCGGGGGCAACAGCGGCGCACGAATTTTTTCATTCGTGGAACGTAAAACGCATACGCCCGCAGACGCTTGAGCCCGTGGACTACACGAAGGAAATGTACACGCGGGCGCTGTGGTTCGCGGAAGGCGTTACGAGCACGTACGGCGCCTACACTCTGGAACGCACCGGATTGTGGACGAAGGACCAATTCTACGGCGACCTCGCGGGTCAGATCAGCGAACTGGATTCGCGCCCTGCGCACAGCTGGCAGAGCGTGGAAGAGTCGAGCCTCGACGCATGGCTCGAAAAATACGACGATTACCGCCAGCCGGACCGCAGCATTTCGTATTACAACAAGGGGCAGATCGACGGAGTGCTGTTGGACCTCGCGATTCGAGGTGCTACGGATAATCACAGGTCGCTCGACGACGTCATGCGTCGCATGAACGAAGTCTATGCGAAGCAGGGACGCTTTTATAACGACTCGCAGGACGTCGAGGCCGCGGCCGAAGAAGTCGCCGGAGTAAAATTTGACGATTTTTTTCGTCGGTATGTCGCCGGCGCGGACGAAATTCCGTACCAGGATTTTTTCAGCGCTGCAGGGTTGGAGCTGAAAGTAGAAATGCACAAGAGCGCTGATCTGGGGTTTTGGACAACGGGCCACGGACCAGGCGCTCCGGTAATCGTTTCGCAAGTCGTGCCGGGGACCTCGGCCCAGGCCGCCGGACTCAAGGCGGGCGACATGCTGGTCGCACTCGATGGACAGCCGGTGCCGCGCTATTTGCCGGGATGGCTGCACAATCGCTCGCCCGGAGAAAGGATCACTTTGCGCGTGCATCGGGACGATAACGATTTGGATATCAGCTTCGCGCTCGGTGCAAATGATTCGAAGCGATATTCGATTGCCGAAATGGCGTCCGTAAGTGAAAAACAGCGCCGCATCCGGGAAGGCTGGCTGAAGGGAACCACGGACTGAAGGACCGACTATTTTGCCTCGAAAGATCTTTGCTTCGCACGCGCCCGAGATTCAATGATTCGCACGATCGCCGTGATGCTTTACGTGCTGCCGGCGCTGGTATTCGTCCTGCCACTGCTGATTCTGTGGACACTGATGACCGGCGATGCGAACTTCATGTACGGGGTGTTCATCGGCGCCTTGCGGGTCACGATGCGTATCGCGGGGATTCACATCCGTGTGGAAGGAACCGAACACATTCCTCCGGGGGTTTGCGTTTTTGCGTCGAATCACGCCTCGAATATTGACCCCGTCGCGCTAGTCCCGAATATCCCCAGACGGGTCGCGCTGCTGGCAAAAAAGGAAGTTTTTAGCGTCCCAATACTCTCGAAAGCGCTGCACCTTGCCCGATTAGTTCCGGTGGACCGCGCGGACAGAGAAGCGGCGGCGGAAAGCGTAGATATTGCAGTCGAATATTTGAAGGAAGGCCTTTCTTTTTTGGTTTACCCGGAGGGAACGCGCAGCCCGGACGGCCACCTGCTGCCATTCAAGAAGGGAACTTTCGTGATGGCCATCCGCGCGGGCGTGCCGGTGGTGCCAGTGTCGCTGGCTGGAACGCAGCGGCTGATGCGCAAGGGCGATTGGACGCTGCACCCCGGTGAAGTCATTGTGCGCTACGGTCCGCCCGTTGATGCATCGGAGTATTCACCAGATCAGCGTGAGGGGCTCCGCCAGCGCGTGCAGGATCTAGTTGCGGCGGGGTTGCCGGAGGATCAAAAGCCAATCAACGAAAAATAGTCGCCTACCGGCCGCACTTTTTCGCTGCGCCTCAGCTTACGTTGCGCTCAATTTCGCGACAGCCTCGCGGAGCTCGCGCAATTCCTTCTGGAGTTCTGGCAAACGATTGAAGACGGCCACCGATTTGCGCCAGGCAAGATTATCCATTGCGGGATACCCCGAATAGATCGCCTTTGCGGGAACGTCAGTCGGCACACCCGATTGCGCCGTCAGCATCGCGCCGTCGCCAATCGTCAGATGTCCTGCGGCACCGACTTGACCTGCAAGGATGCACCGAGTGCCCACCTTTGTAGTTCCGGCAAGTCCGACCTGGCCGCATAACAGCGTGTCCTCGCCCACTTTGCAAGCGTGGCCCACCTGCACCAAATTATCGATCTTGGTTCCGCGCGCGATGCGTGTCTCGCCGACGGTGGCTCGGTCAATGGCGGTGTGCGCCTGGATCTCGACGTCATCTTCAATTACCGCGATACCCGATTGGCGGATCTTGTGCCAGGAGCCATCGTGCCGGCGCGCGAATCCAAAGCCGTCACTGCCGATGGTAACGCCGTTCTGCAGCAGTACTCGGTTGCCGATGCGGCAGTCTTCTCGCACAGTGACGCGCGAGTGCGCGAAGAAGTCATCGCCGATTTTTGCGCCGCTATAAATCGTCACAAAACTGTGCATCACAGCGTTGCGTCCGATTTCCACGTGCTCGTCCACGAAGCAATACGGCCCAATGTGAGCGCCTGGTGCGATCTTCGCTGTTTCGGCAATGACGGCGGTAGGGTGGATTTCCAGGGTGTACCGTGGCACGGGATGAAAGATCTCGATCGCGCGCGCGAAATCAAGGTACGGATTGGCTGAGCGCAAAGCTGCAATCCGCATGGCACCAGCATCGTTGGCCACGAAGACCGCCGACGCCCGCGTGGCATCAAGCGCAGAGCGGTACTTGCGATTGACGAAGAAGGTCAATTCCCCGGATTGCGCTTCTTCAATCCCCGCCACGCCCGTGATCTCCAGACTTGGGTCGCCATCCAACTCGCACTCGAGCCGCCTTGCGATCTCACCGAGCTTCATTTGCACATCTCCTCACGCCGCAAATTGCACACGTCAATGTACAACAGAGCTACAAGGGAAGATAAGGCTGCGAGCAGCCCTCAGCCCTGCTAAGCGCCGCTCGCAGGAAGCAGTACGATGCCTCTATTCGTTGAAGAGTTTGGTCTGAGAGGTTGGCACCGCGCTGGACTCTCGGCGCGTCTGACGTGAGGCGCCGACGACGCCAAGCACTTTTATTTCAGCGATGGCCGAACGCGGAATGAATAGCCGCAGGTTGTTGCCGTGAATGTCCGGCGGTGTGAGTTGGACTCCGTTATCGAGCAGTTCGAGCAGGTCGTTCGCGACGATGCCCTCTATCACGTCCTGGTCGCGGAAACGCAGCCGGACCCACAGGCCGTCCAGCTTCGGGCGGCTGAGGAAGACCTTTCGCTCGGGATCAAACTTGTTCGGGAACTCCCGCACGAAGTAGACCGATTTCACGTCATCCGGGGCAACCTCGACATGTTCCCCTTCCGGAGTCAGCAGGTCGATGGTTTCAGCTTTCCCCAGGCTAGAGGCATTGAGATACCCCTGCAGCGCCGTCCGGTCCATAAGCAACACCACCACCTTCTTGCGGGTCGAAGTGGAGGTTGAGGCTCGTTCTCTCACGAAATCTAGGCCTTTTTGCGGGGACATTCTTGCCATGTTCTAAGGGGTTATGTTATTCTTGCGTTGGTTTTTGTCAAGTTATTGGTGCTTAAAGGGTTAGCATCGGAGCTGCCGCGGGTTGACCGAAAAGGGCAAGATTCTAAAGTCTGCCTCCGTCGTAGCCCTAGCCACCGTTATCAGCCGCATTTGCGGATACTTACGCGATCAGCGGGTAGCCCTTTTGCTCGGCACCTCGCCGGCGGCCGACTCGTTCATCCTGGCGTTTCGCATTCCCAACATGATACGGCGAATGACGGGGGAAGGCGCGCTAGGCGCGTCTTTCATCCCAGTCTTTACCGGCTATCTTCGCGGGAATCGACGAAAAGAGGCTTGGACGTTCGCGCAAAGGGCCTTTTGGGATACAGCCGCGATTCTAGCGGTAGTCGCAGTTTTGGGGTCCGCATTTTCCAGGCAGCTTATCGGCATCTTCACGGCACTTGGCATAAAGCACGTCCGCTGGGATTTGGCGATCTACCTGAACCGGATCATTTTTCCGTGCGTGCTGTTTCTGGGCCTTGCGGCGCTGGCGTCGGCGATTCTGAACAGCTTTCACCGGTTCGGACTCCCAGCTTCGACGTCAATCTTTTTCAATCTGGTATTCATTGCTTTTTCGTTTGCTGCGATCTACCAACCGATCATGAAGCGGGCCCCGGCCGCGTACCGCAGCCCGGCAGTGGCGCTTGCGGCGGGCATTCTTCTGGGTTCGGTTTTGCAGCTGGTGATTCAACTTCCAGCGCTGGCCAAGCTGGGCATGCGCTTTGGTCCGGAGGTGAACTTCGACGATCCCGGCGTCAAAAAGGTCAGCAAACTGATGGCGCCGGCCTTTTTCGGTGCAGGAGTGTTCCAGGTAAATTTTTTCGTGGATACGATTTTCGCGGCCTCGTCGCGGATGCCGACCGGGAGCATTACTTCGCTGTATGTGGCGGACCGTGTGATGGAGCTGGTGCTGGGCGTTTATGCGATTGCGATCTCAACGGTGATTCTGCCGACAATGTCGCATCAGGTGGCCGGTGGAAAGCACGACGAGATGAAGCAGACGTTCGGCTTCGCGCTGCGCGTGGTGTCATTCATAACGATTCCCGCCGCGGTGGGGTTGATCCTCTTGCGTGTGCCGATCACGCAGGTGCTGTTCCAGCACGGCGAGTTCATGGCGGAGTCCACCGCGTTGACGGCCCATGCACTGCTTTTTTATTCGCTGGGACTGCCGGCCTTCGCGGCCATCAAACTGATTACGCCGATGTATTACTCGACGCAAGACACTCTGACGCCGACGAAGGTGGGCGCCTACGCGCTTGGGCTGCACCTGACGCTCAACGTCGTTCTGCTTTACGGCTTCGGGAGATTTTTGTGGAATGCCAGTCCGGCGTTGGCCAGTTCGCTCGCGGCATATTTTAACTTTGGCGCGCTGTTCTTGATTTTTCGCGGTCGCCACGGCGCTTTGGGCACTCGCGCGGTTCTGGGTTCGCTCGCCAAGACGATTGCTTGTGCGACGGCCATGGCGGCGGTCTGTTTCGCAACGTTGAAGTATTTGCACTTTGCAACCGCGGAGCATTTGCTGGCGCGTGCGGCGCTGCTTTTCGCGATGATTGCGGTCTCCACGAGTATTTATTTCGGTGTGGCGTGGGTGCTGCGCTGCGAAGAATTGCCGGAGCTGTTCCTCTTGCTCAGGAGAGCTGAGCCGGAAGTAGCGGCAACCGGACTCGATGTATAGCTCGGCAGTCGGTAAGTTTAATGGCGTATTGATTTGGGGGCGGCGAATTGGAAGCGCAGATTCGATCATTCTTGAATTACCTGCGAGTGGAGAAGGGCCTTTCCGCCAATACCCTTCATGCCTATCGCCGTGACATGCAAAAATTTGCGGCCTTCGCGGCAAAGCAGAGGTTGCCTGTGAACCAAATTGATCGCAGCCACGTGGTGGACTTCCTGCGGACGCTCTATCTTCGAAAGCTGGACAGCCGCTCGGTTGCTCGCCATTTGGTGACCATCAGACACTTTTTCCGTTTCGCCTTCACAGAAGGCTTCATTCAAGAAGACCCGGCGGCAAATATCCAGTCGCCGAAATTTCGGCAGGCATTGCCGGAGTTCCTCAGTCTGGAAGAGGTGGATCGCTTACTGGCCCAGCCCGACCCGAATACAACTGTCGGCCTGCGCGACAAAGCGATGATCGAATTACTCTACTCGACCGGGCTCCGTGTGTCGGAGTTATGCGGGCTGAAAACCGCGGACGTGCAAATGGAAATGGGCTGCCTGCGCTGCATCGGCAAAGGAAATAAAGAGCGAGTGGTGCCGGTGGGCCGCCGGGCGCTCCAAATTGTTCAAGACTATATGGCTAAATCTCGAGCGGAAATATTAGGCGAACGGACTTCGCCCTATTTATTTGCCAGCCGTAGCGGCAGGGCCATGAACAGAATCATGTTCTGGAAGCTCCTGGGCGCCTACGGGCGCAAAGCTCGGTTGCGCAAGACTCTCTCTCCGCATATGCTGCGGCACAGTTTCGCTACGCACTTGCTCGACCGCGGTGCGGACCTTCGTTCGGTGCAAATGATGTTGGGCCACGCGGACATAGCCACCACTCAGATCTATACCCATGTCGTGGAAGAGAGACTGAAACAAGTTTATAAAGCGCACCACCCTCGCGCCTAAAGCAGTCGGCCGGGAATCTTGAGGAAGGCGGAAACTTCATGCCCGATTACATGTACTTATTGGAAAGCAGGCTATCGCCCGAGCAGCGCGCGGTAATGGAGCGCGTGCAGGAGCTCTCACGCACGCAGGAAGTGAACGTGTACCTGACGGGCGGCGCGGTGCGCGATCTGATCTCGGGCATGCCGATCCGCGATCTCGATTTCACGGTTGAAGGAAATCCCGTGAAAATGGTGCGCGAACTGGAGAAGGGCGGTGCGCGCGCAATCTGGGAGAGTGAAAAGATCCGGCATCACGAAATGATTTTTGCCGGCGACGTGGATGGTTCGGTCTCGGCTGCCCGTGAAGATTACTACGAGCGTCCCGGAGCGAAGCCCGAGTACCGCTTTTCGAGCGTGATGGAAGATTTGCGCCGGCGCGATTTTGGCATCAACGCGATCGCCATTTCGCTGAACACGCAGTCTCGCGGCCTCCTGCTCGATCCGATGAACGGCCTCGCCGACCTGGAAAAGCAGGAAGTACGCGCGCTATCGATTCACGCCTTCACCAATCAGCCCATCCGGCTGATGCGCATCCTGCGCTACGTCGCACGCATGGGCTTCAAAATGGAGTCGCGCACTCAAGAATGGTTTGATCTGGCGATGGAGCGAAAACTGATCGAGCGCATCGAAGGCAGCGATGTCGGCCACGAGCTGCGTGCTCTGGCGCGCGAAGACAATCCCGTCGCGACATTGAAGCTGTGGGAATCGCATGGACTGCTGGCCCTGATTCATCCGTCGCTGCAGAAACGGAAACCGGACTACGACAGTTTGAATAAGCTGGCGCGCGTTCGCTCCAATCTGTACGGAGCGGGACTGCGGCCCCGTTTGCATCTGGCCGTCGAGTATTACACGCTAGGCCGTTTGAAATCCCGCGAGGCCGCGTCAGCATTGCGAAACCTGGAGTACCGCGCGAACGAGATCGAAGAAATCGCAGAACTGGTTCCAGAAACTCAGAAAGTGGTGAAGATGCTGAAGAGCCCGAAGACCAACTCGGCGAAGGACGCCTATTACTACCTGGCATCTCTGCCCGCCGAAACGCTCGCGTTCATCGAAGTGGAGATGCCGAATCCACGCGCGCTTTCCAAGATCCGCAATTACCTGCAGAAGTGGCGCCCGCTGAGAATGGCGTCACCCGCCGCGGAGCTGGACGCGCTGGGCGTTGAGCGCGGCCCGAAATTCGACAAGATTGTGGAACAATTTTTTGAGCTGCAACTGCGAGGCAAGGGCAAGACACCGGAAGACCGCACCAAGATCCTGAAAAATCTAGCCGGCATTAAAGACGAACCCAAGAAGCCGGAAAAGAAAGAAAAAAAGCGGAAGGGCGAGAAAGAAGCGCCGCCTGGGGAATCAAAAGGCCGCGAAAAATCCAAGTCACAGGCCGCCGACGCGAAGGCAGCTCCCGCTGGAGCCGCGCATGGAAAATCGTCTGCGGCAGGCAAGCCCGCCGCAGCGGGCAAGCCGGCCGCGGCCAACGCATCCCACCCCGCCGCCGCCGCAGCAATTGGCGCGAAAGCGCAAGCGAAGCATGATAAGGCCAAACATGACACCAAAGCGGCAAGCGCAGCTGCGAAGAAGCATGCTGCGCCGAGCAAGAAGTCCTCTTCGCATTCGGGAAAGAAGTCGCGGCGCTGATGGACATCGACGAGGAAGGCGCCAGGCTGTTCGGTGTTCGATGCCTGGGCATTGTTGTAAGTTTCATCTCGAAATGGACGCGTCGTCATTCGTGTATGGCCTGTTAATTATGTGCGTGACGCGCGAAAGTTCTTCGTTCAACGTCAGATTGGCCGTACCCGAAACTTTCAAGCTGGTTTAGAATAAGACTCGCATGGATTCCTCGAACTTCGTTCACCTACATCTGCACACGGATTACTCTCTTCTGGACGGCGCCTGCGAAATCGGCGAACTGACTGCCGAAGCTGCGCGCCGAGGAATGCCCGCGGTTGCGGTGACCGACCACGGAAATCTTTTTGCGGCCGCAAATTTCTACCACCAGGCCACCACGCACGGCGTGAAGCCCATCATTGGCTGCGAGATGTACGTCGCGCCGGATAATCACAAAAATCGCGGGACCGGAGCGGAACGCTCCAATCACCTCGTGCTGCTCTGCGAGAACGAAAAGGGCTACCAGAACCTGATCAAACTGGTTTCGACTGGGTACCTTGACGGCTTCTATTACAAACCGCGTGTGGATCATGAGCTACTCGCCAAACACAGCGAAGGATTAATCGCGCTGTCCGCATGTCTGCGCGGCGAAGTCGCCGATGCTCTGCTCGCCGAAAAATATGACCAAGCCCAAACGAGCGCCTACCGCCTGCGCGACATTTTCGGGAAGGGAAATTTCTTCCTGGAAGTGCAAGACCAGGGTTTGGAGATGGACACGCGCGTCAATCGCGACCTGGTGCGGTTGTCGAAGGAATCCGGCATTCCGCTCGTTGCTACCAACGATTGCCACTATTTGACGCAGGCCGATTCGCACGCCCAAGAAGTGCTCATGTGCATCCAGACCGGCAAGACCATGAGCGACGGCCAACGCATGAAATTTGCCACCGACCAATTTTATTTTAAGACCGCGGAAGAAATGAGGCAGGTGTTCTGCGAATTGCCCGACGCCCTGACTCGCACGGTGGCCATCGCCGAGCGCTGCAACGTGAAGATTCAACGCGTGAGCGATCCCTTCCCTGAGTTCAAGGTGCCGGAGGGCCACACCACCGATTCGTATTTCGAAAAGGTGGTGCGCGAAGGGTTCGCTTCGCGGATGCCGCAGATCGAACGGCTGCAAAAGGAAGGGAAGCTGCGCCGCCCGCTGGCGGACTACGAAAGCCGCTTGACCGCCGAAATCGAAATGATCAAGACCATGCGTTTCGCGGGCTATTTCCTGATCGTGTGGGATTTTATCCATTACGCCCGCGCGCAGAATGTTCCGGTGGGCCCCGGGCGTGGTTCGGCGGCCGGAAGCCTGGTGAGCTATTCGCTGCGCATCACCGACGTGGATCCGATGCAGTACGATCTGATCTTCGAGCGCTTCCTGAACCCCGAGCGCGTTTCCATGCCGGATATTGATATTGATTTCTGCATGCGCCGGCGCGGTGAAGTGATCGAGTACGTGCGTCAGAAATACGGCGCGGAGAGCGTCGCGCAGATCATCACATTCGGAACCATGGCGGCCAAGGCGGTGTTGAAGGACGCGGGCCGCGCGCTGGATATGCCGTACGGCGACGTGGACCGCCTGGCGAAAATGGTCCCGCTGACTCTCAATATTTCGCTGGAAGAAGCGCTCAAGCAGTCTCCGCAATTGGAAGCCGCCTGCAAAGAAGGTGCGGGTAAGGAATTGATCGAGGTGGCCATGCGCCTGGAAGGTCTGGCGCGCCACGCCTCGACGCACGCTGCAGGCGTAGTGATCTCTCCGCGGCCGCTTACCGAAATCGTCCCGCTGTATAAGTCGAACAAGGAAGAAATCACGACGCAGTACGACATGAATGCTCTCGGGCGTATCGGCCTGCTGAAAATGGATTTCCTTGGGTTGACGACGCTCACGATCCTCGAGGACTCCGTGCGTATGATCAGAGAAAATCGTGGAGTGGACGTGGACCTTACGGCTCTACCGCTCGATGATGGGCCCACCTATGCACTGTTCGCTCGGGGCGACACCACCGGCATCTTCCAGTTTGAATCGCATGGCATGCGCGACATTTTGAAACGCTACCAACCCACCCAGATCGAGGATCTGACCGCACTCAACGCGCTGTACCGCCCGGGCCCGATTCAGGGCGGCATGATTGATGAATTCATCGCGCGCAAACAGGGCAAGAAGAAAGTGACCTACGATCTCCCGGAGTTGGAGGAAATTCTCTCGGAGACCTGGGGCGTCATCGTGTTTCAAGAGCAGGTGATGAAGATCGCCAATCGCCTGGCTGGCTTCTCGCTCGGTGATGGCGACATTCTCCGCAGCGCGATGGGCAAGAAAAAAGTGGAAGTCATGGCCGCGCAGCGGGATAAGTTTCTGGCAGGCTGCGCCGGACGAAAAGTCCCGGCGAAAAAGGCCGAGAAAATATTCGACCTGATGGAGGAATTCGGCCGCTACGGATTTCCGAAAGCGCACGCCTGTGCGTACGCGCTGCTCGCCTACCAGACGGCTTACCTGAAAATCCATTATCCGGTGGAGTTTATGGCGGCAATGCTGAGTTCGGAAGCAGGGAACACCGAAAAAGTGGTGAAGTACATCAATGAAGCACGCGGGATGGGAATTCGCGTGCTGGCTCCCGACGTACACGAAAGCGGCCTGTACTTTACGCCTGTAGGAGACGATATCCGCTTCGGACTGGCGGCGATCAAGAATGTCGGCGAGAACACCGCCAAGGCCATCTGCGAAACACGCGCGACCGCCGGCAATTTCCGTAGCCTTTTTGGGTTCTGCGAAGCGATTGAGCCAAGATTCTTGAATAAGCGCGTGCTGGAAAGCCTGGTGCGGGCCGGAGCTCTTGATTGCGTCGGGGGCGGCTCCCGCGGGCGTCTCTTCGCGGCGATTGATCAAGCCATTTCCCGCGGTCAGAAAAAACACCAAGAAAAAACGGTAGGGCAGGGCGGCCTGTTTCTTTCGCGCCCCAGCGAAGCTCAGCAACACCAGTGGCACGAAGCGGAATTGCCCGAAGCCGAGGATTGGTCCGAGGAACAGCAGCTCGCCGGCGAATACTCCGTACTGGGATTCTATATTTCCGGCCATCCTCTCGATAAATATGCGGGCCGGCTGAAGGAGTTGAATGCCGCCGAGCTTGCCACAATGGAAAGCCGCAGGAACAACGAGGACCTCGTGGTCGCCGGAATTATCGTGCAAATTCGGCCGATGCGCTCGCGACGCGGCGCACGCTGGGCTATCCTCACCCTGCAAGATCGCACGGGCGTAATCGAAGCGCTGGTGTTTCCCGAAGCGTTCGCCAAGCTGGAGCCGATTCTGAGAGCGAATACGCCCCTGCTCGTTAAGGGTCGGGTGGCGGTGGAAGATGTCGGCACGCGCCTGATGGTCGCCGATGCGCGATTGCTGGATCAGGTGGCGGATCGCCCGCCCAGCCAATTGCGCGTTCGGGTGGACCTCAGCACCGTGGATACCGGCGCGCTCGACCGGCTGCAGAAGTTATTTTCCAGCAGGCCGGGACGTTGCCGCGTTACCTTTGATCTCGTGAAGGATGACGGCACGGAAGCAACGCTCGAAGCCGGAAGTGCCGTGCTCGCGGACCGCGAATTGGTCGAACGCGTCCGCGAGATCTGCGGCACCGATTCAGTAGCACTCGTTCAATAGGGCCAGCTCGATATCCGCCATAAGGTGATTTTCGTGACCAAGCAGCAAATTCTTGCGGAGAAGCTGCGCAAGCGGCGCGAACGCAAAACGCGGATGAAGAAGTTCCGCGCCATCAAGGCCGCACGGCGCGCCGCGCGCGAGGCCGCGGTTAAGAAGGCCGCGTCAGATCGCGTAGCAGACGTGCGCGTAACAGCCAAGGGCATCACCCCTTCGTCCAAGCAAAGCGCTAATTCGCACGGTAGCGTGAAGCCTCACGCACCCAAGCACGGAGTTTCGGAAAAAATGGTCGCGAGCACTCGAGGCGAACAAGACAAGCAAAAACAGCGCGTGATTGACGCGCTGGAGCGCGACGTCGCCGAACTAAGCTTGCTTTCGGCCCCGACAGGCGACCAGTCCGGCGAAATCGAACGCATTCGCAGGGAAGTGGACGAACTCAAGCGCGATCTGTACACCCACCTGGGCGCGTGGCAGCGCCTGCTGCTCGCGCGACACCCACAGCGTCCTTACACCGACGACTTTATCCGGCTGCTGTTCGAGGATTTTTCGGAAATCCACGGCGACCGTAATTTTGCTGACGATCCGGCGCTCATCACTGGCATGGCGAAGTTTCACGGCAAGCCGGTCATGATCGTAGGAAGCCAAAAAGGACGCGACACAAAACAAAGGCTGGCGCGAAATTTCGGACAGGCAAAGCCGGAAGGGTATCGCAAGGCCTTGCGCGCGATGCAACTCGCTGCGAAATTCGGGCGGCCGATCGTGGTCTTCGTGGATACTCCGGGTGCTTATCCTGGGGTGGACGCAGAAGAACGCGGCCAGGCCGAAGCGATTGCCTTCAACTTGCGCGAAATGTCTCGCCTGCCCGTGCCGATTCTGATCACGATCACCGGAGAAGGCGGTTCGGGCGGCGCCTTGGCGATCGCCATCGGCGACCGTGTGTACATGCTTGAAAATTCCGTGTACTCGGTTATTTCACCGGAAGGCTGCGCTTCCATCATGTGGCGCGACGCGAGCAAAGCGGAAATCGCGGCGCAAGCCTTGAAAATCACCGCGCCCGACTTGCTTGAATTGAAATTGATTGACGAGATCGTTCCGGAGCCGGAAGGTGGAGCGCACTACGATCACCAGTCCGCCGCCAAACTGCTCGAACCGTTTCTGGTCCGCGCGCTCGATGAGCTTTCCTCGCTTTCTTCGCGTGAACTGATTGATCAGCGCTACGAAAAATTCCGCCGCATGGGCCAATTCTTCGCTTAATCACTTCGCCGCGCGATCGAACCTTTTCATTTTTCCGGCCGCTCCTTGACACTCTTCACGGCCTGTAGTCCTATTCGCCTGTCGGATTTGTTCGCAGACCATCAGGAGCACATAGCATGCGCAATCTCGGAATCCTTTGGATTTTATACGGCCTTCTACGGTTGCTAGGCGCACTCGGCGTTTTCTTATATAGCGGCACCCTAACACTGATGTGGGGTGCGTTGCTTTCGCGGGTCCCCGATCCATTTGCGTTAATGGGTCTTTTTCACAGCTTTCTGATTTTCGTAATCATTCTGGGCATCGTGGCTGGAGTGGTTTGCATTATCGCCGGCTTGAATTTGATGTCCAGTGCCGCATCGGCGCGCACGCTCGGCCTGGTCGCGGCGTTCTTCGGCCTCACGAACGGGCCGCTCGGCGTCGCGCTGGGCGGGTTCACGCTGGTCTTCCTGGCACGAGCAAACGCCCGGACCGCCTAGGCGCAATTGATAGAGCGTTGCCCTCGCACGAGGGCGAGGATCGCACCGGACCGTGGCCGTCCGATGCTGCTCGCTTGGCGCAGCGAGAGCCTCGATTGTGGCCCTGGTCTCGCCTAAAGGCGTCGTCCCCCTACGCTTGGTTCGCAATTCCTTCCCCATTGGAGCATTGAACACGTTCCAATCCTGTTTTGATTGCCCTCTGATATGCAGTGCTTTAGCGTGCATAGCAGGGGCCCATTCCAATGGCAGACACGAGCACACCACTTATGTCCGAACTCTTTCGTCCTTATGAGAAGCTGGTAGAAATCACGATCCTGGGAAAGACGTTCCTAGTTCCGGAACGCAATTCGCTGTTACGCGCGTTCCAGTTCATTAGTCCGGAAACCGTTCCCTACGGGCGTTTCTGTTGGAATCAGGAGTGTCAATACTGCAAAGTGAATTGCCAGCTTTCCGACGACGATCAGGCTCGCCCGATCCTCAGCTGCAAGTTTCTGGTATCCGAAGGCATGAACATTTCCGAAATGGCGCCTGAGTTGGTGGGCTGTCTACGCGCCAAGTTGGGTGCGGCCGCTCAGAGCGCGCCCAAACCGTCAGCCCTCAACAGCAACCCCAGTCCCACCCCGACTCGCGAGAGCACCGATCAGAAGTAGGTGATTTCAGCGCAAGGCGCCGTTCCGTCAAGCGGCCTTCCGTTCGCATACTCCACGGTTTGTCCTCGCCCGATTTGTGCGCGCGTCCAGCCACGTGTGTTATTTTCGAAGGTTGTATCAACTGACGCGGGAGAATAGACATGCCCATCTGTGATGGCTGCGACGCGCAAGTAGACGAAGCGCATATACGGCAGCGCATCGAGCGCCTGGAACTCGCCACGCGCTTCCGTCCAATTCACATCCAGGTGTTGCTCCTGGACGCCGCGCCTCCGGCGAAGCTGGAAGACTATTTTTATCGCCCGGCCAGCAATTCCGATGAGCGCTCGGTAGCGTCGCGGATGTTCTTCGACGAACTGGCAAAGTGCGTCGGACACGCACCGCGGACGTACACACAAGAAGAGGCCACGCTCGCCGAGTTTCAGAAGCACGGATTCTTCCTGGCATACGCCGTCGAATGCCCCGTGGAATCATCGAGCGAGTTAGCGCAAACGATCAAACGGCTCGTTCCCACGGTCGCCCTGCGCGTGAATTCATCCTACAAGCCGAAATTTGTCGCTCCGATTTCGGGCCTACTGCAAGACGTGATCCCTGTGCTGCAAAGCAAGGGATGGACCGAAAAAATAATCCTCAACGACGGCAAGCCTCTCGACGATCCTTTCCGCGGCGATCCGCAGCGGCAAGCGGAATTCGGCACTGCACTAGGCGATCGGTTGGCTAAGGCACTCGCGCGTCAAGCCTAAAAATGCCGCCGCGGCATGCGCGGGCCGCGCTAAAAATTGCGTAGCGAAGCGCCGGAACCACACACCGAAAAAGTTCCAAAATCTTCCAACAATATTTTCTCTCTGACCCATGAAATGGTGCAACCACCCCGGTACCCCATCCATCCTACGCTCCGGGGGATCCTCAGTGTCTCAGGCAGCGGTGAGCTAACCGCCGCGCCTGAAACGCACTAGCTAGGCGCAGTTGTAAAAAACAAAAACAGATTGGTCTTGCGTAGCTAGGGGTGTGCTCGTGTGGGTGCGCGGATCAATCCAAAAAATCGGAGGCAACTAGCAATGCGGATTAAGATAGGTCTGGTATTCCCGGCATTGGCGCTGTTTTCCTTACCGACGCTCGCGCAGCGAGGCAATTCGGAGGTATCGGTCAACTTCACGGGAAATTTCCAAAAGTCTAGCTCTGGATTCGGAGTTTCTGACAGCCCCAGTTATTCCGGCGGCTTCCTGGCAAATTATCGCTATCACTTCAACCGTTGGAGCGCCGTTGAAGTGAACTACAGCCATACGAAATTTTCTCAGTTCTACAACAACGGCACGGAGACGCAAGCGAACGTCAACGAGGCCACCTTCGCGTATCTATTCACCTTCGGCGTTTCAGAAGAAGCTCGCTTTCATCCGTTCGTCGAAGCCGGCACCGGCGTACTTTTCTTTTCGCCGGTTGCCGCCGGAACGAATAGCGGGTCCTTATCGCAGGATCGGGCCACGTTTCTTTACGGCGGCGGCGTCAGGTATAAACTCGCTCATAAGCTCAGCCTGCAGGTTGGCTACCGCGGACTCCTCTACCGGACTCCTGACTTCACGATCGCTACGCAATTCACAAACGCTCCCACGCACATGGCCGAACCCTACGTTGGTCTCACGTACCGATTCTGATCTCGGTTTATCTCGCTGATACCGGTAGCTCGGGTGGCATGCCGCAAAGTGCCTGAGCATTTTTAGGCCTCATGCCCATCACCATCGCTGCGCCCTCTGCAGTTGGTTCTAGCTTTCCGGGCAATCACGCGGCCCGGACCATTTAGGCCATCGCAGAGGTGCCTGGGATCGTCCAGATTGCCCGCGTCCTCTTGTGGTGCACCAGCCCGTCGTGGCCGGAGCTGGCCTGTCACGCACTACTCCGTAAAGTTTTGTGAAGAATAGCCTTTCAGCTGACCGCGAGCGTTATGCTAGAATCAGCGGTGCAAGCGCAATCGGGAGTCCCGCGCATGAATGCCCGAAGCAAATTCCTGGTTGGTTCGGGGATTATCGTCATCACATTGCTGGCGCTAGCCTACGTGGGCTTCACGCAAAGCAAGACCTACTATCACACCATTACAGAGCTTTCGACGCTCCAAGGCTCAGCCCTGCACCAGCGGATGCGCGTCTCTGGAAACGTGCGCAGCGGAACCATCGAGCGCCTGGGAGATCGCGTAAACTTCGTGCTCACTGAGCAGGGCAAGGACCTGCCGGTGAGTTACGTCGGACGCGATCCACTACCGGATACGTTCAAGGATGGGGCGCAGGCTTTGGTGGAAGGCAAAATGTTGCCGGACAATCGGTTCGAAGCGGAGCAAGTGCAAGCAAAGTGTGCCTCAAAGTATGAGGCCGCGCCGGTAGGTACTCCGGCAACGGCTCCGCAACCGGGGCAAACCTCGACGGGTTCCTACGCGCGGCCTTCAGGAAGCTAGCGCCTCGGCCAATTCGAGCAAGTCAGCTAGAGCAAATCAGCGCGGGGGAAATCGGTGGATATTCTCGGCTCGTTAGCACTGCTGCTGGCCCTTCTGGCAGCGGTGTACGCTGTTGTGGCGGGGACTGTTGGAATTCTCACCCGCCGAACGCTGCTCACGAAGAGCGCCCGCAACGCTGGGATGGCGGTCTTCGCTCTGGTGACGGTTGCAGTCGCCTGCCTTGAGTATTTCTTCTTTACCAACGATTTCTCGCTGGCGTATGTGGTGGAGCACAGCAATCGCGCGCTCCCACCGTATTACAAATTCGCGTCACTGTGGGCAGGGCAGGAAGGCTCTCTGCTACTGTGGACCTGGCTGCTCTCGGGCTACGCATTCTTCGTCTTGTTTTTGAACCGCAAACGGCATCCGGAGTTGATGCCGTATGTCGGAGTTGTCCTCGCAGGCGTCCAGACTTTCTTCCTCACCCTGAATAACTTCGTGGCCACGCCGTTCCAAGTGATCGCGAGCGCGAACAGCGCGGGTGTGATGCACCTGGCAAGACTGGCCGAAGGCCGCGGACTGAACCCGTTGCTGCAATATCCCGAGATGGTGATTCATCCACCCATGCTGTATCTGGGGTACACGGGATTCACCGTTCCGTTCGCGTTTGCGCTGGCGGCGCTTCTGGGAAGGTATCCCGGCGAGAAATGGATTCACATCACCCGCCGTTGGACCATGATCGCCTGGTGTTTCCAGAGCGTCGGCATTTTGCTCGGCGCGCACTGGGCCTATGCCGTGCTGGGCTGGGGCGGTTATTGGGCGTGGGACCCAGTCGAAAACGCTTCGCTGCTGCCGTGGATAACAGGCACCGCGTTCTTGCACTCCGTGATGATGCAGGAAAAGCGCGGCATGATGAAGGTGTGGAACGTCTGGCTGGTTTTTACGACTTTCATGCTGTGCATTTTGGGGACGCTGCTCACGCGCTCGGGCGTGGTGAGTTCGGTGCACGCCTTCGCACAGTCTTCGATTGGCACTTGGTTCGTCGTGTTTCTTGCGATCGTGTTCGTGGTGTGCTTCGCGGCCTATTGGAAGAATCGCGATTACCTGCGCAGCGACAACCAGCTTGATTCGCTGGTCTCGCGCGAATCGAGCTTTCTATTCAATAATCTCATCCTCCTCGCCGCGTGCTTCGCGGTGCTGTGGGGGACGCTTTTCCCGGTTCTTTCCGAGTGGGTGCAGGGCAGCAAGATCAGCGTGGGCCCGCCATTTTTCAACAAGGTCAACGTACCTATCGCCCTTTTCTTGCTGTTGCTCACCGGCGTCGGCCCCCTTCTGGCCTGGCGCAAGACCTCCTTCGACGCATTGAAGCGTAACTTCGCGTGGCCTCTGGGCGGTGGACTGCTCGCTGGTGTAATTGCATTTATTTTGGGGTTTCGCGATGTGTATGCGCTGGTCTGCTTGATTCTGAGTGTCTTCGTCACCTTGACGATTGCGTCGGAGTTTTATCGTGGCGCGCGGGTAATCTCATCGCGTGACGGCTCCCACTTACTCACCTCCGTCGGCGCACTCACCATGCGCAACACCCGGCGCTACGGCGGATACATCGTCCATTTCGGAATGGTCCTGGTTTTCATCGGCATCGCCGGAACGCCATTGAACAAAGATATCCAGAAAGACCTGGGCATCGGCGACACGCTTAAAATCGGCCCCTACACCATCCTCTGCCAGAACTTCGACCAGGTGGCCAACGGCAACTACCAATCCGACCGGGCCACGCTCGAAGTTTTCAAGAACGGCAAGTCCGACATGATGCTTTATCCCGAGCGGCGATTTTTCCTGACCAGCCAGATCACCGAAACCATGGTCGCTGTTCAATCCTCACCGCTTCGTGACCTCTACGTGGTTTATGCCGGACGCAGCCCGGAAAGCGGCAGGCCTTCGGTACACGCCTATTTGCTGCCGCTCGTGAAATGGATCTGGTTCGGCGGCATCGTGGTTGTACTCGGGACAATTCTTGCGCTGATTCCAAATCGGCGAACCGCGCTAGTCCTGCGTCCGGTCACCGAAAGGTCGTGGACCGGCTCAATCGCGGACGCCTCTCCAGCAATGGGCCCAATCGCCAGCAGGGCAGAGGGACATGATTAATTCGTTCACAGCTTTTCACCGCATCCAAAAGTCTCCCTACCCTCCAAAGCCTTTCTCTGTGTCCTCGGTGGTAAGGCTTATTCTTCACGCTTCCGCCGCGGCACTAATTCTGACAGCCGTGCCGCTCAATTCAGTCCGCGCCCAGGAGCTTCCTCGCGCAAAAGCCGTCGCCAAACGCGTGATGTGCATGTGCGGAGGCTGCCAGGATTCCGCCGGCCTCTGCAGCCATCCAGGCGGTACCTTTTCAGGACCGTGCGAAACCGCGCGCGGCATGCAAAGGGATCTCGATGCCCGCGTGGCGCGCAACGAATCGGACGAGGCGATTCTACAAGCATACGTCGAGCAGTACGGACCGACAGTTCTAGTCGAACCTCCAAAGAAGGGCTTCGATCTGCTGGCATGGGTTATGCCAGTTCTGCTGCCGCTGATCGCGCTGGTGCTGGTCTGGCAAGTCGTGCGGCGCTGGAAGCAGAAAGCAGCCCTTGCGCCGGCGGGTGGACCACCGATTGACTCGCAATTTCTGGCACGCGTGCAGAATGAATCCGGCAGGGAAACCAGCAAGGAAAACGATGAGTAGCGTGGACATCGCCATCGCCTGCGTGCTTTTATCCGCGGCGGTGATTCTATTCATCTTCAATGTCAAGCCCGACGCCTCGGACTCGGCGCCGCATCGCACGAAACTCGACCAACTAATGGAGCGCCGCGACGCAATTTACGAAAACCTACGCGATCTGCGTTTCGAGTTTCGCGCGGGGAAATTTTCCGAGCAGGATTACGAAGAGATCAAACTATCGCTGGAAGTGGAAGCCGCACGCGTCCTCGCAGAGATGGACCAGCTGACCGGCGGCACCCCCACACCGGCAACGCGCCAAGCCTCGACGCGCCAAACGTCGGCTGAATGGGCCGCCGCAGAAAAGGTGCGACATTCATGAACGGCCGCTTTACAAAGCATCGAACCCTCCTGAACGCAATGCTGTTCTGCTCGGTTTTGTTATGCGTCGCTTTGTTCACCCAAGCCGCCTTCGCCGGCACGCTTGACGGCACCGTGAAAAACGGCACGAACGGAAAACTTGCGACCGGCACAGACGTGATCCTGATTCAACTGCAAGGCGGCATGCAGCCCGTGGCCAATACCAAGACTGACGCGCAAGGCCACTATCATTTCGATAATCCGCAACTCGGCACCGGCCCCATGCTGGTCCGCGTAGTCTACAAAGGTGTGAATTACCACGAGCCGATCACCCCCGGAAAAACAACCGCCGACGTGGAAGTTTTCGAGCCCACCGACAAACCCGACGCGTTCAGCGTCGCCAATCACGCGATCATTCTGCAGCCCAATGGCTCGGAGCTGATGGTCGGCGAAGAATACATGATCGCGAATAAGACGCAGCCGCCGGTCGCTTTCTATCGCGCCGATGGCTCATTTAATTTCACGGTACCCGATGGCGCGGATTTCAACCAGGCCGCCGCGTGGGGCACTTCTGGCATGCCCGTCGTCCAGGGAACAATTGACAAGGGCAGAAACAAAATGGCCATCGCCTTTCCGTTCCGTCCGGGCGAAAGTGGCGTGCGCCTGTCGTACAAAATGCCCTACGCGGGAAATCATTTGATGCTGCGCAACGTCTCGCCGTATGCAACCGAGCGTCTCATCATCGCCGCTCCGCCCACCGTGCAAATTTCGGGCAGCGGAATTTCGCCGGCGGGCCAGGATCAGGGATTCAACGTTTACATGCGTGACAATGTCGCCGCGAATTCGCCGATCGATGTTTCAGTTTCCGGTACCGCGCCTCTACCTGCATCTAATCAAGGCGCTCGAGCGGGCGGCGGAGCAGCCGGCGCCGCAGCGAGCGCCGACGATTCGCAGAACGCGTCCGTGAATTCACGCGCGGATGCTGGCGGCGCCGAAGCTCCCTCAGTGAGCGCCACAACGATTCCCGCGCGACTCGACGGCTTGAAATGGATTTTGACCGGCGGCTTCGCTTCGCTTTTCGTGCTGGGGTTCGCCTACCTGTGGCTGCGGCCCCGGTCTGTGGTGGCGTCGAATGGTACAGGCGCCATCACGGACGTCGATGCCTCGCAATCCCGCAGCGCGAAAAAGAGTGCCGCGCGCGCTAGCTCCGCCCGAGCGGCGATCGACCAGCCTCCCGTTTCGTCCGCAGTGCCGGCCAAGGCCGCCGAAGCGGCTGCAGCCATCGACAACGAGGTGCGCGGCAGCCTCGACGAATTGAAGGACAGCATCTTCCGCCTCGAACTCCGCCGCCAAGCCGGCACCGTCAGCGAAGAAGATTACGTGCGCGAGCGCGAGCGCGTCGAAAAGACGCTCCGCGGCCTCGTGCGCGGCTAGGCGCAAAGCATTGGCCGCCGCAAGCGCGTCTCCGCAGTTCGGAGCTTCCAAGCTCGGCATAGCCTTTCAGGCTGTCGAAAAACGGTTCGGAGCGTTCGCGGCCCTGCGCGATGTGTCGCTCGAAATTCTTCCCGGCGAATTCGTCGCCCTGCTGGGACCGAATGGGGCGGGGAAGACGACCCTGTTGCGCATTGCCGCTCTCCTGTCAAATCCCACCCGCGGCGGCGTGTTTTTCCCTACCGGACCTGCGAGCCTCAGCGGGCGCGTCCGCGGACAGGCATTCGTTCAAGGAACGAAACACGCGATAGGCATGGTGGGCCACAGCACTCTGCTCTACGACGACCTGACGGCGGCAGAAAATCTGACGTTTTTCGCCAAACTTCACGGCTTGGACAATATTCCGGCACGCATAGTGGCTGCTCTTGAAGACTGCGGTTTGGCGACGCGCGCGGGAGGGTTGGTGCGAACCTTTTCGAGAGGCATGCGGCAGCGCCTCGCGATAGCACGTGCGTTGCTGCACGCGCCGAGTCTTTTTCTGCTCGATGAGCCTGCTGCGGGACTCGATCGCCAAGGACTGGCGTGGTTTGGAGCTAGGCTAGCGCAACTGAAGCAAGACGGCTGCACCGTGCTGATGAGCACGCACGCGCGCAACGAATCTCTCGACCTCGCCACGCGTGCCATTGCGCTCGCGGGCGGCCGCGTCGAACGCGACAGCGGCTCGGGCGGCGATCCCGCTCCGCTGCTAGCGGCACTCCGGTCCGAGGCCTAGTCTCTTGAACTCTCGTGCATCTTTGCAGACCAATAACCGCGCATCGTCATCCCGAGCGAAGCGCGCAGTTTGCGTCCCGGTCGATTCCGCGGGACGAGGGATCTGCTTTTGACGACTGTCAGAGCCGCCGCAACTGTTCTTGCGAAAGAACTCCGCCTCGAATTCCGCACGCGCGAACTCCTAACCGCCACGGTCATCTTTGCTCTCGCAGTAGTCGTGCTGTTCAGCTTCGCCTTCGATCCCACGCCCGCGGAATCACGGCGCTACGGTCCCGGCCTTCTCTGGATTGCCTTTCTGTTCGCTGGCTCCTTGATGCTGAATCCATCCTTTTCGCGCGAGCAATCCAACGAAACCCTCGACGCCCTGCGCATGGCGCCCATTTCCAGCTTCGCGATCCTGCTCGGTAAAATCCTCGCCAACTTCATTTTCATGTCGCTCGCCGAAGTTCTGCTCGTCCCGATTTTCGCGGTCCTCTACAATGTTTCGCTGGCGGGAATTATCGGGCGCCTCGTCTTCGTGCTGGCGCTGGGAACGCTGGGGTTGACTGTCACTGGCACGGTTTTTTCAGCGATCTCCGCACATGCGCGTATGCGCGAACTTCTCCTCCCGTTGCTGTTGCTCCCGATCCTCACCCCGCTCCTTATCGCTGCGGTGGAATCCACGGCGGCGCTCTTCGCCGCGCAGCCGAGTCTCGACCGCACCTGGGTCGCATTCCTCGCCGGATTTGATATTGTGTTTCTGACGGCATCCTGGCTTCTGTGCGACTATTTAATGGAAGACTGACGTAAGAGTGAGGAATCGCAACGCATGAAGGCGCGCCTACCGCTGACAATCTTGACGGCCTTGCTGATTTTCGCGGCAGGCTATGCGGCGCTGTTCGTCGCGCCGGAAGAAAAGACCATGCGTGCCATCCAGCGCATTTTCTACTTCCACCTGCCGAGTTGGATTGCCATGTTCTCGGCGTTCTCCGTCGTCTTCTACGCCAACGTTGCCTATCTCATCACGCGCAACCGCAAATGGGACGCCCTGGGCGTCTCCGGCGTCGAGCTGGGAGTCATCTGCTGCACCATCGGCCTTATCACCGGGCCGCTCTGGGCGCGTCCGGTGTGGGGCATCTGGTGGACCTGGGACGCGCGGCTTACCACCACATTCATTTTGTGGTTGCTGTACATCGCTTACCTGCTGCTTCGCGGTCTGCTTGAAGACCCCGAAAAGAAGGCCGCCCTATCAGCCATCTTTGGGATCTTTGCCTCGCTCGACATACCCTTGGTTTACTTGTCCAATCGTCTGTGGCGCACGCAGCACCCGCAGCCGGTGATTCTGGGCGGGCAGGGCTCCGGTCTGGACCCCACCATGGGCAAGGTTTTGTTGCTTTGCGTTATTGCCGTCTTTTGCGTGATGATATTGGTGCTGGTGGACCGCTACAAACTGGAACTACTGCGCAATGAATGTGATGAACTTCGCTTCGCAATCGAATCCCGCGGCGTGGAAAGTGGATCAAATCCACTGCGGGCTGACGAACCCGCGCTGGGAAAGGCCGGACGATGAGGAATTTCGACTTTTTATTTACAGCATGGATGGTGGTCTGGGCGGTGTTCTTCGCCTATGAAATCAGCGTGGCCCGCCGCATTACTCAAGTACGCCAGGAAATCGAACGGCTGAAGCAACAGTTGCAACAGCAAGCGCAGGGCTGAGTTTGCTAGAGGTGCATCATGGCTGGGGCCAAAAAAGTCGCGGTGGTGCTGTTTCAACTTGGCGGGCCGGAAAACCTATCCGCGGTCGAACCCTTTCTGTACAATTTATTTTGTGACCCGGACATCATAAATTTCCCCGGCGCCTTCCTGGCGCGCAAAGCGCTGGCCAAGCTGATTTCCACCACGCGCTCGAAAATCGTCAGGGACCACTACGCGGAAATCGGCGGAGGCTCGCCCATTCGCCGCCTCACCGACCAGCAGGCCCGCGCCCTCGAAAAGGCCTTGAAGCTGCACATTCCGGCCCGTACCGTCGTCGCCATGCGCTATTGGCACCCCAACACCTCCGAGGCGATCGCCGTGCTCGATCGGGAATCGTACGACGAGCTAGTGCTGCTGCCACTCTACCCGCAGTATTCATTCGCCACCACCCGCAGCAGCCTCAACGAATGGAACCGGCAGTATAAACCGCGCACACCCGTGAAAATAATTGACCATTTCCACGACCATCCCGACTACATCGCCGCCATCGTCGAACGCGTCAACGGAGTTCTCTCAACTCTCGATCGTCAGGACGAAGTGCATCTGGTCTTCAGCGCGCATGGACTGCCAACAACTTTGGTGGAAAAGGGCGACCCCTACCCGAAGCAGATCGAAGAGACCGTGCAGCTCGTTCGCGAGCTAGGCTCCTGGGAGAATCCGTACGTGCTCTGCTATCAAAGCAAGGTGGGGCCGCAGAAGTGGTTGCAACCATCGCTCACCGGCACGATCGAACGGATGGCCAAGAGCGGAATCACACGCATGTTGGTTGTCCCGATTGCCTTCCTCACCGAACACATCGAAACTCTCCACGAAGTCAATATCGAAGCTCGGGAGCACGCCGAGTCGCTGGGCATAACCGAATTTCACATGATGCCCGCTTTGAACGATTCGCCCCTGCTGATTCGTGCGCTGGCTGATCTGGTTCTGCGCTCAGTCGGCATGCGCAGCGGAGTCGCCTCGCTCGCAACATAACAGAAGCAAAGGTGATCAGACTCCGCATCTGGCCTCTGCTCTGCTGCCAAAGCAAGAAATCAATTCCCAAAATTTTCGTCGAGAATGTCTTGACACAGCCTCTACCAAATCATATAACCCAGTGTTGATTTCTTCGGACTGAATCGGCCATTTTAAATTCTTAATTGGCAGTTGCAGCACAGCAATCTCAACGGGCCTATGGCAGAAATTTCCGAAGGGAAGCCGGGACCACCCGCACCGTCGCCTGTGGCGGCGGAAGCAAGCCCATCTCAAACGCCGGAAGCACAAGCAGCGGCGAAGGCAGTCAATACGGGCCGCCGCAGAATTGTATGGGCGTGTATTTGGGGCTATTTGGGCGTTAACTTCCTGATGTTCCTCCGGTTTTTCTTTCCCCGCGCGTTGTACGAACCCAATACAACTTTCAATATCGGATTTCCGTCGGATTTTGCGCTAGGTATTGACCAGCGCTTTCTGATGACCAACCGCGTGTGGGTCGTGCGTGAGCCGGATCGCATGTTCGTGATCTATGCGCGCTGCACCCATCTTGGCTGCACTCCGGAATGGAAGCCCGCGGAAAACAAGTTCAAGTGCCCGTGTCACGGCAGCGGTTACGACAGCGAGGGAGTGAATTTCGAGGGCCCAGCCCCGCGCCCGATGGATCGCGCCAACGTTTCACTCGATCCCACCGGGCAAATCGCTGTGGACACCAGCCGCCTGTACGTGGATGATCCGCGCGCCGGCGTCAACCATTTCAACGATACGGGAGCTTATCTGAACGTGTAGAGCGTAGCGGCGCGCTTTACGGTAGCTGTAGCAACAAGCGATGGCGGTCTGAAAGACCGCCGCTACAAAGCGTGGCCATTCACGCAGTACCGGCCGAGCAGATCAGGGTTCGGAAGGGATTAAGACCGATGCCCGAAGAAAACGGAGACGGCAAGAAGACCGGCGTCCTGGACAAAGTGCAGGACGGCGCTGCGGCGCTCAAACAGACGCTGGTCGGAAAAGCCAAAGAGCAAGCCGACGGGCTGAAAGAGCCTGAGAAGACTCAGCTCTATCGCTCCATTTTCCGCGTGAAGCACGATGAAGAGCCACGCAACCGCGCGCTCAGCGTGCTCTCCAACGTTTTTTTTCATCTTCACCCCGCCAAAGTAAATCGCGACGCCACTAAATACAATTTCACCTGGGGGATGGGCGGAATCACTTTTTACCTGTTCATCGTGCTCACCTTTACTGGCGTCCTGCTGATGTTCTACTACCACCCGAGTAAGGTGCAGGCCTTCCGCGACATTCTGTATCTCGAGAACGACGTCCCGTTCGGCAAATTATTGCGCAACATGCATCGCTGGGCCGCGCACCTGATGATCATCGCGGTATGGCTGCACATGTTCCGCGTCTTCATGACCGGTTCCTACAAGCGCCCGCGCGAATTCAATTGGTGCGTGGGCGTGCTGCTCATGGTCTTGACCATGCTACTGAGCTTCACCGGCTATCTATTGCCCGACGATCAGCTTGGATTCTGGGCTGTCACCGTGGGAACGAATATGGCCCGCGCCACTCCGCTCTTAGGACACGAGGGACCGTTCGGCGCGCTACTGGGGATGACCCCTTACAACGATGTGCGCTTTGCGCTCTTGGGCGGCTCCATCGTGGACGCCAATGCGCTGCTGCGCGCGTACATCTGGCATTGCATCGCGATTCCATTGATCGTTTCCATTTTCCTCGGCGTGCATTTCTGGCGCGTGCGGAAAGACGGCGGCATCTCGGGCCCAGCCCCCGTGATGCTCGAAAGCGAAATCAAAGAAGAACGAAATCCGCGACCGGTCGTATTGCGGCCCAGCGGCATGGGCATGCACGACAAATGAAGTTGTAGGGCGCAGCAGGAGACTGACGGATGGATTGGCATCAACTCTGGGAAATCGCATCGGCCCCGGACAACGTACCGATCGTTGCCATGCTTTTTCTCATTCCATTCTATCTGTGGTACGCGCTGCGGCAGGGAATCGCCAACGATAAACTGATCGCCGTCCTCGAGTCCGACCCGCAGTTGGCCAAAACGAAATATCGTAAAACGCAAGAGTGGAATCCGAATTGGGAGCGCGAAGTCCACACCTGGCCGTACCTGATGCGCATGGAGTTCCTGGTGGCCATCATCGTCACCGTGCTGCTGATGGTGTGGTCGCTCACGCTTAACGCGCCGCTCGAGGAGCCGTCGAATCCCAACGTCACCATGAATCCGGCGAAGGCCCCCTGGTATTTCCTCGGACTGCAGGAAATGCTGGTTTATTTCGACCCCTGGATCGCGGGCGTGGTGATGCCTACACTGGTGATCGTCGGCTTGATGGTGATTCCTTACATTGACGCGAATCCGCTCGGCAACGGTTATTACACCTACAAGCAGCGGCGTTTCTCGATCTGGACGTTTCTGTTCGGATTCGTCGGCCTGTGGGTGCTGATGATCGTCATCGGAACGTTCATCCGCGGCCCTGGATGGATGTGGTTCTGGCCGGGGAGAACGTGGGACGCCGAACGCGTGGACTATGCGGTGAACCGGAACCTGGACCAGGTTTTCGGAATTGATGGCTCCTGGTTCGCTGCGATCTTTCATATCAGCAAAGATCAAGGCGCGATCTGGGCGCGCGTGGTCTTCGGCATTTTCCCGCTGATTTTGTTTTTCGTCGCCGCGGGATTCCTGGTGCACTGGCTCTGCATGCGCACAGAGTTCAGCCGCAAGATTTACAAGCGCATGAGCCTGTTGCAGTTGGTCACGATGTACACGTTCCTTATTTTTATGTTTTCGCTGCCGGTAAAAATTCTGCTGCGGCTTATTTTTACGATCAAGTATGTCTGGGTCACGCCTTGGTTCAGCATATGACGATTCGGCGAGGATCGTCATCCCGAAGGAACGAAGTGACTGAGGAATCTGCTTGCGGTTTCGAGCGCACGCCAACCCCATCGAAGGAGGTTCTTGGTGCCTGATCGTTCTCCTGAAACCGGACCTGACGATCCGATCAAGAGCAATTCCTTCGCGCTCCCTTTATTGATCGCGTCTTTCCTGCTGATCATCACCGTGGCGTGGTCCTTCTATGTTGAATTCTACGGTCTGCAACCGTGGCGTGAATATCAGAGCCGCTTCGCCAAGGCTTATTCCAGCTACCTCGCAAAAGCAGTAAAGGACCAAAAAAAGAGCGAGGACGCGGTTTATTCCTCCGCCGCTTACAAAGCCCTGGTCGCCAAGGTGGACGCCGCCGAAAAAACGGCCAAAGCGCAAGACGAAGACATCGCCAAACACATTGCTCTACTCGACGATCAACGCGCGGCAATGGGTGACGCCTTCAAGGACGCCCGCGGAAAAATCGGCTCACTTGTCTACCAGTATGAAATCGTCCCGGCCAAGGACAAAGATACCAAAGCCGCGCGGCTGAAAGACCTAATGGACGGCCGCAAGAGCGTTTGGAAAGTGGATTGGCCGCTGGGGGACGGGAAAGTTCAAACAGACAAGCCCTTCACCGGCGACGAACTCAACGACACTTTCACCAGCATCATGGCTCAGCGAGCCGCGCTGGTAGGCAAGCGGGGCGACCTCGACAAGCCCGCCAAAGACGCGCGCGAAGAGCTGGCGCAATACACCTCCGAACATTTGCCCGGACTCAGTTCCACCTCGCTCGAGAGCTTGCAGCATTCCATGGCGGATTTTGACGAAAACATCATTCAGATCAACGTGAGTCCGCCGGGCGCGTCGCTCAATAATCTTGGCGGCGCTGGCCTAGTGGATCGTTGCCAATCCTGCCATGTGGCGACCGACCAGAAATATGTCCCGCCGCAACTCACGCTCACCAAGGCCGACTTGGGCATGGCCAAAAGCAACGACGCTCCGTTCACCAGCCATCCGGACCTGATGCTGCTGCAATTACATCCGTTGGAAAAGTTCGGCTGCTCACCGTGCCACGGAGGCAATGGCCGCGCGATCAATTCCGTGGAGCGCGGACATGGCCGTTACGAGCACTGGCTCTGGCCGCTCTACTACTCGGAAAATTACGACGCCGGTTGCCAGCAGTGCCACTCCGCGGACATGGTCACCGAGCACGCCCCTGTCCTGAACGAAGGCAAGCAGCTCTATCGCCAGAAGGGCTGCATCGGCTGCCACAGGTTCGCGGGTTTTGATAATCAGGATGAGCAGCTCGTCAACGTGCGGCAAACCATCTTGACGCTCGCGAAGACCAAGGCTGACGATGAGTTGACCATCCCGCGTCTACAGAAACAAGCTGACCAGGCGGCCGATAACGCCACCGCCGATCTCCTGAATGCGCAAGCCACGGACCTCACGGTCGAAATCAGCCGCATGGACGCGCAGAGCCAGTCCCTCGAACAGCGCAGCCACAGCCTGCTGCAAGAAATCAAGAAAGTCGGGCCCGATTTGAAGGAGGCTCGCCAGAAACTCCGCAAGGAATGGATTCCATACTGGATCGGTCACACCACTGAATTCCGCCCGACGACCAAAATGCCGCAGTTTCGCCTTTCGCAGGACGAAATTCAGGCGGTCGCCGCGTTCATCTGGCAAGATTCACTGCCCGGACCGCCGCTCGAAAAGCAGTCGGCGGGAAATCCGACTCACGGCAAAGAATTACTTGAATCGCGCGGCTGCCTCGCATGCCATGCCATCGGCGAAGGCTCGAACACCGTAGGCGGCACATTCGCCGCAAACCTTAGCCGCGTCGGGGAAAAGGAAAATTACGACTACCTTGTGCGCTGGGTGCACAACCCGCGCCAGCGTTCGCGGCCGTATTGCCCATACGAGAAGAAAGATCTTGGGCCCGAAGACTACGCCAAGCACAATCTGCCGTACGTTTTCGACCTCGACCACTCGCGCTGCCCCAATGACGGCCACGAACTCGTCGTTCAGCAGCCGACCATCATGCCCAGCCTGCGCCTTTCGATCGAGGATTCGCGCGACATCGCCAGCTATCTGATTACGCAGAAGCACGCGGACGCCAGTTACGCCGCGGCTGATTACATGGACGATCCGAAGCTGGCCGCGCAGGGTAAAGAGCTGGTTCGTCACTATGGTTGCGCCGGCTGCCACGAAATCAGCGGCCTGGAGGATGAGGGCCGCATCGGCACGGAACTGACGAACGAAGGCAGCAAGCCCATCGAGCGCCTCGATTTCGCGCTCTGGACCGAAGACGCAAAGCGCGGCGTCCTGCCGGACGGCAAGCCGTCGATGCGCCTAGGCAAGCAAATCGCTTGGTTCGACCCGAAGGGCTTCTTCGAGCAAAAATTGCAGAATCCCGGCGTCTACGATCAGGGCAAATACCACGCCAATCCCATGGACGCGTTGCGCATGCCCAAGCCGAATCTTCAGTCTCAGGCGGAAGTCGAGGCGCTCGTAACCATGCTCCTCGGCAGCACCGATCCCACTCTGCCGCCCGAATATATGTATAAGGCGACGGATCGCCGCAAATACATACAGGACGGCTGGTGGATCGTCACGAAATATAATTGCATCGGCTGCCATCAAATCGATGTCGGCCAGAAATCCGTGCTCATGACTCTGCCGATGTATCAAGGCGAGAACAAGGCCAACTTGCCGCCGGTTCTCACCACCGAAGGCGCGCGCGTGAATCCGGAATGGTTGCGCCAATTCCTCGCGAATCCTTCGCTCAGCACCACGGACACAAATCGCAACGGCGTCCGGCAATATCTGCAAGTGCGTATGCCGACGTTTTTCCTGTCCGACGACGAAATCAGAAAGCTCACGCTATTCTTCGAAGCGATGTCGGCCCAGCCCGACCCGTTCATTCCGCCGAAAGTGGAACCGCTCAGCGATGCCGAGAAAGCGATGGCGCGCGGCTTGTTCACCAGCCCGGCCGCGCCCTGTCTGAAGTGCCACATGACCGGCAATGAAGCGCATGATAAGAATGCTTCCGCGCCCAATTTCCTGCTGGCCAAGGAACGATTGCAACCGGCATGGACGGAACGATGGATCACCGACCCAGCGAAAATTATCCCTGGCACGGCGATGCCTTCGGGACTATTCCGCAAGGACGGAGATAACTGGGTCTTCGCCGGCCAGGTTCCTGGAGCGATGGCCCAATATCACGGCGATCAAGCCGAACTCCTGGTGCGCTACATGTTCTCGCTAACGCCACAGGAGCAAGCCGCACTGCTAGGCCGCGCGCCCTCCGGAGGCGGCGCCGCAAAATCATCAGGCGGAGCCGGAGGCAAATAGCCGTAACGCCGACCTGCGCGCCGATAGGCAGGCGTCTCTGTTCTTGAATTTGTAGCGGCGGTCCTGAAGACCGCCAGCCTTGGAAGTTACAGAATCCACGAGTCGTCAAAGTCCGAAATTGCTAGAATATACAGTGGTGCTCAAGGAGGATTTTTTCGAAATGAGGAATCGATACCGCACTCTCGCTCTCGCAGCCATCGCTGCGCTCGCCATCACCGGCTGCGGCAAAAAAGAAGGCAACGAAAACGCCGAGCAGCCCGCGGCTCCGGCCGCGACTGCTGGAAAGACGGTGGACGCCTCCACCGCCGGTTCCGTCTCAGGGAAAGTGACGCTCACAGGAAAACCGGCGCCCGAGAAGGCCATCAACATGGGCGCTGAGCCTTACTGCCAGAAAGCTCATTCGTCCCCGGTGATTCCGCCTACGGTCGTGGCGGATGACAAGGGCAACCTTGGCAACGTGATCATCTTCGTCAAGGACGGCCTCGGCGACTACGTCTTCGACACACCGAAGGATTCCGTGCCGCTCGAACAAAAGGGCTGCATGTACGATCCGCATGTCGTCGCGCTGATGGTCGGCCAGACGTTCGAAGTGAAGAACGACGACCAGACCACGCACAACATTCACCCAATGCCCAAGGACAATCGCGAGTGGAACAAGTCGCAGGCTCCCGGCACTTCGCCGATTGATGAGTCGTTCGCGCGTCCCGAAATCGCCATTCCGGTGAAATGCAATGTGCACCCCTGGATGAAGAGCTACATTTTCGTGTTCAAGAATCCCTACTACGCCATCACCAGTAAGGATGGCACGTTCCAGCTGAAGAACCTGCCGCCCGGCACGTACACCATCGAAGCTTGGCAGGAAAAGTACGGCACGCAGGACCAGACCGTGACCATCGGACCGAAGGACTCCAAGACCGTGGACTTCAAATTTGACGCGTCGGCTCCCGCCGCGCCGCCCGCGGATTGATTGAGCGGATCGCATGAAGAGGGGCGGGTCTCGGACTCGCCCTCCCAATGTCGGTCCTAAGTGCAGCCGTCGCATGAAATACGGTCAGCAATATGTTAGGGTGCTTTTCTAGAAAACATGCCTGAACTCACGAAGAACCGGATGCCCATCGCAAGAGTTCCTGAGGGTGTTCATCGTTTTGCAGTTGCGACAGCTTCCTCGACCGTCCTGCTTCTGATGGCGGGCGCTCTGGTCACCAGCAACGACGCCGCTGATTCCGTTCCAGACTGGCCGCTCGCCTACGGCAAAATCATCCCGCCGTTGGTCGGAGGCATCCGTTATGAGTACGCCCATCGCCTGATGGCCGGCACAGTGGCAGTCCTCACCGCAATTCTGGCGATTTGGCTGGCGCGCCGCGGTTCCCGTTTCCTGCAAAAACTGGGATGGACGGCCTTGGGCCTGGTAATCGCGCAAGCGATTTTGGGTGGCATGCGCGTTCTTTTCCACGATCCCGCTTTAACCGCCACGATCCACGCCATCCTGGCTCAGATTTTCTTCGTCACCGTGGTCAGTCTCGCGCTGCTCACCAGTGGCTGGTGGAATAGCGAGTTGGCGGAACTCGATGATCCCGGCTCTGCTTCCGTTCGCACTCTTTCGCTGATAACCACCACCGCGATCTTCGTGCAGCTAATTCTCGGCGCAGGGTTTCGCCACGGGGCCTTCGGGATTTTGCCGCACATGATTGGCGCGGTCGTCGTGCTGTTCCTCGTGGTCTGGACCGGCCGCACAGTTCGCAAGAGATTCGGTTCGGTTCGCGATCTGCGCCGGTGGGGAATCCTGCTGCAAGCCTTCCTCGGCACGCAGATTCTGTTGGGCGTGGCTGCGTACTGGGCCGTAGTTCAGGAAATCAAGGCGGCGCAGCCGACTTTGACCTACGTAATCCTTACGGTAGCGCACGTTCTGGTAGGCGCGTTGACCCTCGCCGCCAGCGTGCTACTCACCCTAGCAAGCTATCGGCTGATTCGCGGCGATGCCACGAAGGCGGCTGCCGCAACATCGGGAATCGCCAGATCAGGCGCAGAGAGCTCGAGGGCATAAAACGGTGGACACCCAGCGATGAGCAACGGACGCCTCGAAGCGATAGCCGCTTACGAAAGGCCGTGGGCGTACGTCGTCCTTACCAAGCCCGACGTCACTTTTCTAGTGGTCATCACCACCGTCGCAGGTTTTTATCTCGGCGCTAGCGGTCCCATGGACTGGTTTCGCCTGATGCACACCTTGTGCGGCACCCTGCTTGTCGCCGGCGGCACAGCCGCACTCAATCAATATGTCGAACGACACATGGATAGCGTGATGCGCCGCACGGCATCGCGTCCGTTGCCCGCTGGAATTTTGCAGCCGAAAGAGGTCCTGATCTTCGGCGTGGCCACCATCATCGGCGGCACGCTCTGGCTCACTCTCGCTGTAAACGCTCTCGCCGCTTTTCTCGCGTTGGCCACCAGCGTCTCGTACTTGGCGGCTTATACGCCGCTAAAAACGCGCACAACGCTTGCAACCGCCGTCGGCGCCGTTCCTGGAGCCTTGCCGCCACTGATCGGGTGGGCCGCAGCCCACGGGTCGCTCACCTTGGGCGCTTGGGTCCTGTTCGCGATATTGTTCGTCTGGCAATTTCCGCATTTCATGGCCATCGCATGGATGTATCGCGAAGATTACGGCCGCGCGGGCATTTTGATGCTGCCGGTGGTGGACCGCCAGGGCGATAAGACGTTTCGCGTGATCGTAGCCACCTCGGCGATTTTGATTCCGGTCAGTCTGCTGCCTGCTGTGATGGGCATGACCGGCATTCATTATTTCTACGGTGCTCTCATTTTGGGTCTCTTGCTGCTCCAGGTATCCTCCTGGGCGAGTCGCTCCCGGACCAACGTCCGGGCCAAGTGGCTGATGCATGCCACTGTCGCGCACATTCCGCTTCTGCTCGGCTGGATGATTCTGGATAAGTTGGCCCGATGACGGTAACTGCTGCCGTGGGAAGGGAATCGGAGATGAAGCCCAAATCCAACTGGATCGAACTCAGCGCCCTGTGTGCGCTATTTATCCTGCTCTCGATCTGGGGGATTGTCTGGGATATCAGCAGTGGCCTGCTCACCAGCGGGATTGACGGCATCATGCTGCTCTTCATCTGCCTGATGATGGGCGGCATATTCAGCCTGATGCTCGTCGTCATGCTGTGGCAGGCAGGGCTAATCCCTGTTTTCAAGAAAACTGAGGGCAAAGCTGAGACGTCTGCCAAGCCAGCGGCGGCGGCCAAATCCACCACGCCTGCTGCCCCTGCATCGCCCGCTCCCGGAGCCAAGCCAGCCGCGCCAGCTTCAGCGGCAGCACCGGCGCAGAAAACGTCGCAACCCGTTCAGTCCACGCCAACTACAAAATAATCGGAGCCATGCCCTATCCTCTGATCACCGCCAGCCCTCTCGCGCCTTCGATTCCCGGCATCGCATAGCTAACAGATGAATCCAGACGCGCAACCACAGAAATCCTTCGGCGGGCGCTGGGCTCTCGGTATCCTGGTTCTTGCCTTACTTTTCGTGCTGATGCCTTTCCTTTTCTGGAACGCCACTTGGTTCGGCCGGCCGATCACGGACAATCAAATCGCGAAGGCTCTGGTCGACCGCTCGCACCCCCGCGAAATTCAGCACGTTCTCTCGCAGTTCGAAACCCGCATCGAAAAGGGCGATCCCTCGGTCCGCCGCTGGTACCCGCAGATGGTCGCGCTGTCGAAAGATCCCGTCGACGAGATTCGCGTCACCGACGCTTGGGTGATGGGTCAGGACAATACTTCGCAAGACTTCCACGCAGCGCTGCTTCCGATGTTGAACGACCCCAATCCCATGGTGCAACGCAACGCCGCACTTTCACTCGTGCGCTTCCAGGATGATTCAGGTCACGCGCTAATCGTGTCAATGCTGCGGCCTTACGTGATGGGGTCGCCGCTCGCGGGCGTGCTGGCCGCGCGCCTGAAACCTGCAGACATAGTGAATCCCGGCACGCTGGTGGCCCACATCGAATCGGGAGGCAAGAGCAACGAAGTCCGCTCGCAGGTTCCCGGCACGGTGGAACGCTGGCTGGTCTCGGATGGCTCGACAGTAACAGCCGGCCAGCCTATTTTATCCCTTGCGCCAAACGAAAGTATGGCGTGGGAAGCCCTGCGCGCCCTCTACCTGACCGGGCGTCCGGAGGATTTGCCGGAGGTCGAACGTTTCGTGCGGGGAAACGATGGAATGTCGCCGCAAGTAGCCGTGCAAGCCCAGGACACCGCCCGCGCCATCGGCGACCGCGCCAATCACTAACCCCTTTTGGAGTGCGGCGGCTTGCCCCTTGCGGTTGGGACGCCCGCAGGAGGAATTTAATTCGCTACTGCTTGTACTGAATCACCGCCTGCCCATCCACGATCTTTATGTCGCTGATGTCGTCGGGCAGCCGCAATTTTTCACGATTCTCGGGCGAAGCCATCAACTTTTCCACGGCCGCATTGAGGGTCGACTGCGGCAAGGGAAGCGAGCCAAGTCTCCCACTGACCGGCTCGAATTTCATGTAGCCGTTGTCCGCACTTAGATGCCCATCGAGTTCCAGCGCCAAATCCTTGCCGTGGAAATCAAAAATCACGTACGCCTTCACGATATCGCCGTCCATATCCACCTTCACATCCTTCACGGACGACTGCACTTGTTCCAGCGATGGTTGGTCGCTCCCCGCGACGGACGCCGCGGGATCGTTCGAGGTGCTTCCATTCGCCGCCTGAGGTGGAACTGCTCCAACCGTCGCCGGCAGCGAAGGCGCGGCAGCGTTGGCGCTTACTCCAGGCTGCGGCGCCACTTGCAGGTTTTGCGTGAGATAGGAATTGAGCTCGGTGCGATCGAGCGCCACTTGGGCAGGTTGGCCCGCAGCCTTAGCTTGGTCCGCTGCTTCGAATTTCTTCTCGGCGCTCGCCGCAGCGTTGGGGTCAAACGGCACGCTCGGCGTGGGCGACTTCCAAAATACCAGCACAATCACAAGGATCAAGCCCACCAGACTCGTCCAACTCAATACTTTGTAGATCGTTTTGAATAGCGGCGGTGCAGCCATGGCCGTGCCTCCTATACTCCTATCGAGTCTAGCAGCCAGACGCGCCACAGCTGGTTTGGCCGGCAGATACGGTGCTTAATCGCCAATGAAACTAAAGGACAGGAGCGGTTTAGGACGTCGCAAACGGCTTACCGGGCGAGCTACTTCTTGGCGATAAACTTCGCGTAATACAGAATTCCCGCAATCGTTTTCCCGTCGCGGATTTTGCCCAGCCG